>QZGF01000038.1_pt1 | contig 34046 bp, 46 predicted proteins | sample 1990021 | NCBI WGS metagenome assembly QZGF01 (sample SAMN10076523, study PRJNA491371) | Subsurface metagenome, whole genome shotgun sequencing project. | isolation source: subsurface fracture fluid from borehole BE326-BH2 | place: South Africa: Beatrix Gold Mine | collected 2015-06-18 | reverse complement strand
ACCGGCAAGCATGGCAAGGCAAGTAATCAAACATCCATGACTGGAGATGGTGGTTGCTCCTGTGCCTAACTTGATATCTTTCCATCGTGGATCACGCTGGGATAGGGAGGTCATTTGAATATCTTATCGTTTATCCAAGTGGTAACGACTGCTGTGATAATACTTACAAAAGCACCAATAGCTAAAACACCCATCGCTATTCTACCCTGTAAGTTGTCTTGAAAACTCTCTAATACATCCGTCCTTTTCTCAATATTAGTCAACCGCTGATCCATCTTGTCCTCCAACCTGTCGATGGATTTGTTTACTTGGATTAGGAGTTCGTATGCTGAGGGTTTCATTTTTTCTTTAAGTCTTCAGGTGCTGCAAACCAAGCGTTCCAGCCCTGTTCGTCATAAATAATCTTAGCCATTTTAGCGTTTTTAACCGGATCATACATATCTTTGTAAGAGGAAATACCTGCTTTCTTAAGTAATGCTGGTTTTCTCTCTTTAAAATCTGCGAACGTCCTATTATTTATTCTAAACAGCCCTCTATCTTGTGAGTACCACATGCCATCTTTACCCATTACATCACCCTCTGCTTGCTTAGTCTCTGAAGGTTTCTGATATCCTTCGTTTGATATATCGACCTCTGGACCAGTTAAAAACCTGGTATTTTCTCCCTTAACGTTTCCTTGTTCATCTTCGTGTCTTAAGACTCTCATTGCCTCCATTGCTTTATCACCAAAAACTTCTTGGGTCACATTCCTAGCAATGGTTTCTTTAATGTCTTCCCTTCCTTGCTGTGGTTGTGGTGTTGGAGTAATGGTTGGTTGTTGTGTAGGTGTTGATGGTTGAGATACTATGTTTTGTTGTTGAGGAACGGTAACTCTATCACCCACCAGTTGTTCTGGTCCAACAGGAGAAAGTAATCCTGTCTGAGTCCTTCCTTGGACTAACGATCTACTACCTAGATTGTGACCACCTGCAAGTAGATTTTGGATTTTTTGGACAATATCGGAAATAGCCATAATTCATTTATCATCTACCCAATAGTTTATAAAGAGCCGTGGCTCCGATACCAGCACCAGCTGCCCCAAGAGCAGGGGTAACCAATCTACTGGTCGCCTTTTTAGTTCTATAATATTTGCTAAATAAGTCAGTAGCTTTAGATATCTCTGGAGCCTTTTTTGCTATTTCTTCTTTAGCTGATCTAGCAAGGACATCATAAAGACCAGCCTTTGATGACTTGCCAACCTTAGAGGCAGATGTATATGCTTTATTCCATACTTTTAGTTTGTTCATTAGCTGACTAGGGCTTAATTCCTTACTAATACTTGGAGCTATTTTTTCATAAGTTTTTGCGGCCAACGGATCATCTTTGATGTATTCTTTTGCTGCTTTAGTAATACCAGAAGTCTTGAACTTTACCCCTTGTTTTTCTGCAGTCTTAACAGCTTCATCTCTGACAGCTCCAATCATCCTTTCTGGGGATTTTATGTTTTTGATCCTATTTGCCAGATTAGGAAGCCCTTTTACAATTCCTGGAATTTCGGCAGCGAACGCAATTTCAGCCCCAGTTGTCGCTCCTCTGAGTGCGTAGGGTTGTTCGATTGATTCGCTGTACTCAGGCGTGAAACCTTTACCAATTCGTTGGTCAATCTGTCTTGCCAAGTTAAGCAGCTTTTCCTTTTTTTCCTTATCATCGGTTTTCATGGCCATTTGAGTCAATTCTTTTGAAGCCTCCAATGCTTTTGCCTCACTTTCTCGCGCTCGTTGTGCGTCAGGTGATCTTTCCGCCAATCCAGTACCAATGTCTTTGGCTGTTCTAATCGAACTACCAAGCAGAAAGTTCAAGATTTTTGATCCAGCCTTCTTACTCAGGTCTAATCCGCCGCTAATGACCTTCTCACTAGCTGTCCGTTTGTCCTCTGGTTTTGATTCAGTTGGGAGTGCTTCACTAGTAAATTCTTCGCCATAGCGAGTGACGAGAATGTTTCGTAGGGTGGTAACTTTCTTTCTGGCTTCCTGAGGTGTGTCACTTGCTTTGGGGAGAGATTCTTTGGCTAGTCTCACATCCTCGTCGGTTAGTCGGTCTAGCTCTAAAATGTTTTTACCAATAACCGGCGCAGCCACGTTAATATCTTGCTCAAAGCTTCGAAGCGATGGATCTAACCCTAACACGCTCTGTACTTTCTCGAGCTTTGATCCCAGCCGACCGGTAGACAATGAGCTACCTGGCTCAAAATACTTTCCAATGGCACCTAGTTGATCTGAAATTAGTTTTGCTTTAGACAAATCCTCATCTTGTTTTGTGGACTGCTCGGATGTTTTAGTAAGAGTCTCGGGAGACTTTATCGCCTGCTCTAACTCTGCTGAACTCTTTAGTTTGTCGAGGATAAACTTATCGTCAAACCCTAACTGTCTAGCTTGATCGACCGTAATTGTTTTGACCTCACCTGTTTTCTTGTTTCGAATTGTGATTGTTTGATCCATAAACTATTCCCACTGGTCAGGGTTAAATTGTGATTGAAGTTGACTAAAACTATTTCCGCCCACTGTTTTGAAAGTGCCACTTGCCGGATCGTAGTAATAACCCTTACCCCCAATGTTGGTGAGCGAGGGAATGTATGGCGTTTCTTTGGTGGGTGATTCCAACCCTTTTAGGGTCAATTCTTTATTCTGAGCTAAACTCTCGCGGGATAAGGCTTGAGAAGCCTCAAACTGTTGTTGTTGTTGAGCGTTTTGGAGGATGTTCAAAGCAGCTGCAAGCCCCTCTGGGCCGGCTCCTGCTTGAAGTGAGGCGATGGCGTTGTTGATGGCTGCGTCCTTTTCCGCCGCCTGTGCTGCTGTTTGTGCGGAGGCCAGATCAATGGCACTTTGTACGTCCAGTCTTTTGCCTTGCTGAAATTCTCCAGCGAATGTTGAGCTGGTGGAGATTCCCCTGCGCCCCAATTCTTGCGCTGAGGTGATGTCTGCGTGTTTCACCTCTTGCTCTCCTCTAGCTCTAATCGAGGCTAGTAGCTCATCATAACGACTTTTGAGGTCTGTTTTACCGGTGGTAAGTGTCTGGATGGCTGGCTGTGCTGATTCGATATTGTATTGACGGATTTTTTCAGCACTTGCAAGAGCTTGTTGGGTGGCTCTTTCTTCAGGGGAGATACTTTTCAAGGTTGAGGTCAAGAACCTTCCCTCTGAGCTGCCTGGGTCAAAGTTTCTGGCAGTTACCTGTTGTCCTGCCGTCAACCTTTGAGTTTCTGGGATGCCAAGTAGATTAGCAACCAAATCAGATCGGAAGTTATATATACCAGCGATATCTCTCAACGATTTTCCTGAAATTGACTCTGGAATTGCAAAATAACCTTCGGGTGTCGTCGCCATTAAAAAAGACAAGTAATTTATATATAACTTGTCCTCTTTATCACAAGCAGGCCAGCTATGTAGTCTGGTGATTTGATATTAGCTTATTTTAACCTGTTGGTCAATTTATTTAGTTACCAAGTTTTAGAGCATACATTTGTGCTTCAACCGCTGACGCGCTACCAAAAACGATCACAGTTCCGGCTGTTCGGTCATCTACTGCGTATAGTAAAACCAAATTACTAGTTCCAGTTGGCGCAACGTATACAAAAGACATAGACTCAGTAACTACATCATGAGTCACCGCTGTTCCGTTAGGATCAACCGTCATTCCCTTATGGTGATGATTGTCATTTCCCCATATTGGCCCTATCTCATTTCCAGTTCCACCAAGAGAAAAACGAAAGTATGCTCCCTCTCTGGATGGTTGATATGATTGGTAATATGTCATTACCGCACCAATTAAATAAGGTGTTGGGCGCTGTCTTGTTAACGTTATGGTTCCATTGGGAACTGTTCCCCATTCTCCATTGGCATAATTAGCGGTAGTAGTACCGTTACTTGTAACGTATGCAACTGATACAGGAAAGTTTACAGTTCCGACCAATCCTCCAGAATCCACAATAGTTCCCCCAGACGAATTTTGCACTACAATGCTTCCGTTTGTTACACTGATACCAGAATTGTCTAATCTAACGACTTCACTACCCGCCTGATTCTTAACACTTAACAAACCATTTCCATTGCTAGTGCCTCCAAGGGTAGCAGTACCCCCATTAATTTCATTGAAGGAAAGGGTTCCTATATTAGCTGTTCCTATGGCGGCTGTTCCTATTTTTGCATTTGTAATCGCTGCGTTCGCTATTTTTGTTGTAGTAACGGCTGAATCAGCGATCTTGGCTTCTGTGACAGCGTTATCAGCAATAGATGGACTTAAAACAATACTTCCTCCAAGATTACCGGCACCGTCAATTACTGTACCACCCGCAGTATTCGTGAAGACAATCCCCTGTTTTGTATAAATCCTAGGCATAATTATCTTTCCTTCTTACCGTGGTATTTCTTAATTATTTTCATCATCTCTTTTTTTGTTTTTTGAGGCGCGTTAATTAATTCGTTAAATTTTTCTTCCGGTATGTCTTGCATATCGTATGTCTCATTTGGGGGGTCAGATGGCACAATTGACAATGCCCCACCCTCAAAAAATATGTGACCATTTTTATATATATGTATCTTCTTCATTGACTTGAACTGCGAACCACATTTTTAATATACGACCATTTAGTAACCACAGTTATCGTTCCATTATTGGTTCCATTGGTGTCAACAAATCTTCCTCTCCAATATCCCTCCTGTGCGTTCCACTGATCATAGTCATACCCTCCAGTAACATGATACCTCCCAAGTGTGACACTACCACCAGAAGTTGGCCAAATGAGATAGCTTGTGTTGACCGCTGTGCCCTCATAAAAAGAGAGATGATTAAGACCTAAAAAATTTTGAGTATTTTGTGGAGGCAGATAATTTAATCTTGCGGTAATACTCCACGAGTGAAAAGTATCTAACGAGAATTGGCTGCTTGCTGTCCCACTAATTCCGATAAGTGACGGTACGGAGACTGTAGATGTTTTAATTCCTCTTTGCATTTTGAGGAAGTTATCATCAATATATCTCTTGATAGAAACAGGCGTATCTACTACCAAATTCGGCAATGAAGATGTAGACATCATATTCTGATCTAACCCCAGCTCTTTATAGTCGGGCATATTACCTCCTCTCTACAAAATCAAAATCGTGACTTGATCCATAGTAATGAAATCTTTGGTCAGTAGATGAGTCAGTTATTTTAACAAACATCAACTTAGATCTTTTACCGTCATGTTTAAATTCAACAAATCCATCCACTGGTTGTCCCAACGTAACCCATTCCTTAACTCTTTTGGTAAAAGTGTTGGCGTACGCAATTTGAATTTGTGCAGTACATCCAGGGTTAAAGAAAAACCAACTATAGTTCCATGTTTTATCAAACTGTGGTCTACCTCCGTGGTATACAAACTCGATTACACTGCTAATTGGACTCCCGTTATCACTTAGCGCAGTTCCAGAGAACTGATAACACTGCCCAGTATCATCACCGAAAATAAACTGCTCGTTACCACTAGCGTCTTGATATGTCCCTAGAGCCGTCGGGTTGTTAGCCAGTGAGTATGTCCTGAATTCGTTTTGCTGGTAGTCATAGGCGATAAGACAGTTTGATATAGTCTCATCAGTTAAATCATCAGCCACCGTACCCACCGAGACAAAATAATCATATTTGTAAATTTCTCCCTGAGCCAAATCAAAAGTTCCTCCGGATATAGCACTACCAGAGTCATTGTAGATAAGTCTCTCAATCGGGTTGCTTAATAATTTAGGTCTATCTCCTCCATCACCGAATATCCCCAGCCTGTTAAGGTATAAATTAAAACCTTCCCTCTCTATCACAGAGTCAGCTGAACTTGGGCCTAATTTCGTAACTCTGTCTACCAGTCTGAAACCATCCCATGAGTGCATTATTCCTGATGTTTTGCTGGTTTGTACAGCGTCAGCAATCTTTCCCACCCAATTAAGCCCACCTGGACCTGGAATCTGGATGGATGAAGAATCAGTTGACCAATCACTTGCTGTTCCAGTTGTAGACCAAAACAAGGTGTTATTTGTCCCTGCATATATTCTATTTTGATAATCAGTCCAGTAAGGTGCTTTTGGAGCGCCTGTAGTATCGGTAAACGACGTTCCAGACGTAGTGTGCCTAGAGTTAGCTGTCCCATCTCCCAAAATCATCGTGTTGTCGAGTACAGCATGTCCTGGCCTCGCACCATTAGTTAGGGTACCGTTTCCACAAATTGTCCAATTTCCAGTTCCTTGAGTTGAGTAATAAAGGGAGCCACCACTGACAGCATAATTCCAAAACTGAGTGCCGTTATTTAAAGTCCAGTTCCATAGTTTGGTGATCGTTCCGTTAATATCGTTTAAATAAGTGATGTATCCAGATCTCTTCTTCCACGCACCCTGCATATCTCTCTCGACGTTCACTAACCTAATCATTTCTCCTTGATTATGTAAGAATGGAGATAGATTTAGGTTGAGTCCAGCATTGTTATATAAGTCGATACTAGGCATATCAATAAAACCCATCCTCCCCATCAATTGGCTCAACTAGATCAATCATGGTGGGCCCTGATTTATCTCTTGGTGATAATGACGAGGTAAAATTGTTAATGTCAAACAAGACTCTATTCATCAAGTTGCTCGATTCATTCTCCTTCTGGTCTTTGCTTAAGGCGTTGGCCTTACAATAATCAACAAATATATTGGTGAATGGCCGCATTGGCAGGGGTAGGGTGTCGGTATCATTCTTCATGCTTGTGCCCCATCGGTAGAAAACTACCTCAGCCGTTCCAGGCCCTTCTGGTTTGACAATAAAGACATTATCTCCCATCCAGGCGTGATAAGGATGGGTTGATGAAAATGTTTGAGCGGGTAGATAGTCATTTGGATCCATCTTGGTTGATTGATATTTATTGTTACCGTCATAGGTAACCCAGAATCTCCTAATCTGACCAAAATCTGCAGTTGTTACAGTTCCTAAGCCATCAGTGCCGAAACCAATATTGACAGTTCCTAGTGCGTAATTTTCGTTAGTCTGGATAGCTTGGTTGACCATGATATCCTTGCACTCATTTATCCAGTCATCCAAAACCTCATCACGCAACCAATCTGCATTCCAGAGCTTATCCTTAATCCTATTCCTTAACTTACCTAAAGAATAGAAGTCAAGGCCAGCTGAGGTGATCCAATCACTCTCTGTGGTGGTGACATTAAGAACCGAGTTTCTAAAATAGGTTCGATAAGCGTAGGAGGCAGAACCGGATGTGTCATCAAATTGGGTAACATTACTATCAGCCTGATAGGTAATCGTTCCTCCCGTCATTGGGGTAGCTGTTCCGGCTGTACCATCGGTTGATCTTTCAAAAACCACCTGGTCATATTTAATGGCATAAACTGGGGTATCGGCAGGATGAGAAAATCTTGATACTACTGTGGTGGTTCCTAGTGTTCCCGCTCCGGGATTACCTGATAGAAGCAAAACCTCTGTTTGTTCGTGTCCAGTTTCTCCAATTTGAATTGCCCACGAAGATCCAAAACCATCAGTGTTTTGAAGAGTAAAGGTTCCAATTCCAGCATTAGCATTGATCGCCAATCTGGTTTTAGGGGCTGCTAGATGGAGGTTGTTGATTGACTGTATAATCATCGGCCTACTCCCAAAAGTGATTTATAAGAATTTAACACAACGGTAGTAACAACACTACTCTCCGTCACAAACGTACTAGGGCTGTTCTGGTTGGCGTATTCGGTGGCTATCCAGTCGTTAGAGTTACCTGTACCAGTAATTACTCTTAGCTCATCAACCCACCCATTGGTATATGTTGCGTCATCTGTGTCAACACCAATTCTTAGTTCCTTTGTAGATCCAGATATATTTTCAGATGATGTAAGTGTACTACCTATTTGCGATCCATTAACAAAACATTTAAGGTCTGTCCCAACCCTCGTGAAAGAAATGTGATACCACGTTGCCGTTGAAAGTGTTTGTGTGAAGTCGTAGTTAGTCCCCAGTATCCACAACCTCAAACGATCCGGAGATAGTGTTGTGACGTACTGAGCCATCCACCCAGTTGTATAACCATTACCAATAACATCCATATTCGCATCGGCGTTTAATCTTAGCCAGAAAGATATGGTGAAATTACCAGTACCAAAATCCCAATTAGCATGATCTGGTATGGATAAATAATCTCCTGTCCCATCAAACAAAGCGGACGATCTACCAACTTTAGTCTGTGCGGTGTCAACTTGTGCATTACCATTAGCGGTAATGACGTGGGCAGATGAACCACTGTCACTAAATACCGTACTCCCATCGCTACTGTCACTGTGAACAACCAAAGGATTTCCCCACACCGCTTGACTACCATAAGTGGCGGTGGGAGCATAAGGTGCTTCCGTACTCGCCTCGTACCAAACATAAAAGTCCGTGTCAGTGTTGTAAGAAACAGTGGGGACTTTGACATGAACCTCAGCCAGTGAGTTGTCGGGATCAAAGAAAACTACCTCGCTGGCCAGTTCGGTTGAGCCTGCCTCGTCGGATGAGAAGCGGAGGTCTGATGTGCCGTAGTAGAGAGCTTTGACTTCATAGTCGGAGAGGGCACGGTTGAAGATGGCTACGTCATCGATAATGCCGTCAAACGCATTGGATGGTGTTCTATCTGCGCCTATTCTTAATTCTCCTGTGTCAGACGCAGAGCTTCCTGTCGTAGCCAAACTCTTTTTGACTCCATTAACCCACACAGAAATGACGTTATTCGTTGCATCCCATATACCTACAACGTGATACCACGTTCCCACAGCCAGGGTAATATCAGAAGAAATTGAGTCATTTGTTGTTAGGCCCCAATCACCGAACCTAATGGTGTTGCTTGCTGTAAGAAAGAAATCATAACCAGTAGTCGTTCCGTCACTATGAGTTAAAATGGTCTGCCAAAGTCCTGTGCTTTCTGGCTTGATCCAACACGAAACGGTTTTACTACTGGTAATATTTAAATTTGTGGCAGAAGCAACCTTATAATAAGTTGTATTATCACGTTCCAAATCCACTCCGTTACCAAACTTTCCGGTGGCATGAGTGGGGCTATTAACAGCCGTCAAATCATAATTATTAGCCGTCTCATCACTCCCATCACTCTCCAATCTCCAGTACCCCTGCAAGTTAGCGTCACTCAACAACCAGTTAGCATTTATCTCTCTCCTTGCAGCAGCTTTGGTAAAAACGTCAGCTAGGAAGTTGTCGCCTGATAGATAGACAGGGAAGTTGGTTAGATTGGCTGAGCCACTAACCTTGGTGTTGTCGATGGTGAGCTTGTGTTTTGAGTTCCAACCGGTTGGAAAAGCCATCTTACACCCCCTGCCAATATTGAATTGTAATATCTACTGTTCCTGCCCCGCCCAACCAATATGATAAGGTTCCGTTAGTTCCGCTTCTAATTGCAGGGTTAAAATTCTTAGCAATGCCCCCACCAGGCGCAAAGTTACCTCTAGCCAGTACCCCAGCCCCAACTGATCCACCTACTCCTATATTCGTCACCGCTACTTCTACCGTACCTGACACAACCACAATATCCACCCCAGAGACATACTGATATGTTCCCGCTCCTGACGCGGCTACTAATGTACCCCAGACCGCAGCTCCAGTTGTCCCCACAACGTTGTATGAAGTAGCCAAGCTGACAGGTTTGCTGTTAATTTGAACAGTTCCAGCTTGAATGGTTCCAGCATTGTGAATTTGGGCAACGTTAGCAAGAGATCCGGTTGTGATAGTACCAGTGGTTAGATTAAGGGTTGGCAACGTCCCTACTGAGACTTGCGGGAGAGTTCCAACAGAAATTTGAGGGATGGTTCCTACTGAGACTTGGGGGAGGGCAGCGATTGTGCCCGCATTATGGACTTTAGCAATATTAGCAAGTGAACCAGTGGTAATAGTTCCTGTGGTTAAGTTTAGAGTGGGTAATGTTCCTATTGATACTTGGGGTAGTGCTGCAATTGTTCCAGCGTCGTGCACCTTGGCAATATTAGCCAATGATCCAGTAGTAACAGTTCCGGTTGTAACATTGATGGTTGGAAGAGTACCAACAGAAACCTGAGGTAACGCTCCGACTGTGACAGTCCCAGACTCAATCGTTCCGATATTCCCAGCCCTAGTTAATAGGGCGATCGTTCCACTTTCAGCTTGAACATGCTGCACTTCACCATCGCCAGTGGTGGTGGTTTTGATAGTTGTCTGTGTTCCTTGCGTTATTACTACTCCCATATTCTTTTAAGGTCTTACACCACTAGATGCGATATCTACCGGATAGGTAATTGCTAACAACAGTCCCATTGGCGAACCAGCGTAAATAGTTCCAGAAGATTGGTAATAAACTACTGTCTCCCCAAAAACTTGTTTTGGTACTGGCGGCTTGGACTCTATCAAACCACCAATGATCGGTTTGATTTGTTTTACATCCATCTTAGTCCCACAAAATGGTGACTACTGGAGTGCCGGTTGCCTGATATACCAAACCATGTTTGAGATTGGCGTTTACCTCTACAAACTGAGGAATACTGGTAGTAGGTAAACCAAACGAGACGACCTGGGAAGTTGCAGTTGTACCAGTTGTACTGGCTGCATCATGAAGGTTGATCGTTCCCACATAAGTGCCGGGAATGACCACCCCATAAAGCTTAGCGTGTCTATCTGTGATTACCGCTGTGCCCACACCACCAGAAACAGCCGTCCATTGATAACCCTGTTCTCTTGAAGACATATTTAAAGTAAATAAATAATAAAAAAAGAACCTGTTAAGGTTCTTCTGTTTCCTCTCGGCTGCCCTGTATGTCAGCTTACTTAAATAAGGGTATCACTGATTTGTTTCTTCTGCAAGTTCTTTTTCTAACTCACTCAAAAACGGCATCCACTGACTCTCAACCAAAGTGTCTATATTGTAATTATCAAGCACATTTTTTCTAGCAGCAGTTGCAATCTTCTTTCTACTCTTCTTGACCGCCTTATATGCCTCCTCCATTTTCTGATACAAACTATCCACATTGGGCGGGTAAACATATCCATTTAAGTTGCGCCAAAAACCTTTATCTGTCTCACAAATAAACCCAGTCTTTCCTTCCTTCACCAGCTCAGGCATTGAGTGACACCGGTTGCCAATAGGTGGTACTCCACAAGCCTGTGACTCAATCATACCCATTCCAAAACCCTCGGTCATTGATGGATTTAAATAAACATCAAATGAATTGATTAACTCAGCGATCACATGAGAGTCAGAAGCAAAAGTCGCGGCATAAGAGTTCATAAACATTATTTTGTCGGTCACCTTCAAATATCTAGCATAATCAGCAATGGGGAACATGGTTGGTGATTGTTGTTGATTGTGGAAAAATAGATAGGAGTTTGGATGTTCGTCATTAAATTTCTTAAATGCTTCAAGCACCTGTTGAAACGCTTTTCTAGGTGGATTTTCTTTGTTAGCCGCTACCATACCAAAAACAAAACCGTCTTGTGGGATTCCAAACTTAGACCTCATCTTATTTTTGTCCATTGGCTTGAAGATACTGGTGTCAATACCTTCATAAATCATATGCGAGGCAAAACCCTCCCTTTCCAGGGCTAGTTGACCAAACTTAGAGAAGGTTATGATCTTATGTGCGTATCTTAGGTTGTTGAGGATTGATGGCACCACGGGCTCTTGGTCAATTGGAAGATATGGGATAAATTTAATACCCAGTTTAGTTAAATTTTCCAGGTATTGTGGAGCAAGAGAGAACAGATCAAGCATGGTAAAAGCCACTTGGATACCGTTGTGTCTTGAGTGTTCCACTAAAGCGTCTCCTCCGTAAGGCTCTGCCATTTTTGGATATACCTTTAACTTAGTTCCCCTAAATCTATCGTCTAGTAAATCCTCACCGTGCATCCATGTGTGGTAACCATCAACACCAAAAAAACCAATACACGAAAAATCGTATCCCCTTTTTAGTAATCTAAATAACAAATCTCTTGTGAACACAGCGTACCCACTGTTTGTGTTTGGTGCGTTACTTAACCAAGTATATTTTATTTTGTTAGGTTTTTTAGCCATGTGGCGACCTTTGGACTAAATCTTATTGAAAAATTCATCTTGTTAGGAACATTACCACCAGCCTCATGCCAACAGACTATTTGCTTATCTTCATCCTGAGGCCATTCTCCTTTGGGTAAAATTAATTTGTTTTTAACCAACTTCATTTGCGGCTCGTAACCCTTGGCAACTAGACCGTGCCATTTGTGGTCTGAGTCTCTATCTAAAAATTTAACCTTCCATGGTCCCCAAAAAATAATGTTGTTAAGTAAGTCCTGCTCTCTATACTGGAAAGAATCAAAACGGGAACTTAAACACATACTAAGCCAAAACTTTACAAATTTGATGTTTTTCATTACCACAAAGCCGCAGTTTTGATACTCAAGAGGACCAATTCCTTGTAGTTGCACCACTAGTTTATTCATCTCTCTGGGATTGCTATTATGTACCGTCGCCACATCAAAATCCCCCTCCCATACATGACTGATATCTCCGGTAATCACCATGTCCGCATCTAGCTTAATCACAGTATCGTATCCCTGCTCCATTAAGTAATTGGCGAAATATGGTGTCGCTCTATAGAAAATGTTTGGATCATTAGTTTGTTTGATTTGCTCTGGGCCAACTATCGAGAACTCTAAATCTGGATGAAATTTGGCCAGTGAGTTCTTTAGCCCTTGGGCATATTTTAAATTTTGTGGATCACCTGCAACTGTAAAGGCAATTACTTTATTTTGTTTCATGTTCTTTATATGGCTGGCTAACTAGTGTCTTGGTGGTGATAGCCATTACAGCCACACTCACTGCGTTCTCAATAGCGCATCTTTCTACTTTAACGGGATCAATGATACCAGACTTGATCATGTCCTTTACCTTGCCATCATTCACGTCAATAGCCTTAGGGTACTCAATGGGAGAAATCAACCCAAGACTCTCTGCATACTCAAATCCGCTATTTTCTATTAAGACCCTAAACGGCCTTTTAGTTGCTTGACGCAAGATATCAGCACCAGTTGTTTTGGGCCAAAAATCTTGTTGAGCTAGATACATCAAGGTAGACTGTCCTCCGGCAACTATACCTTCCTCAACGGCTGCTCTACATGCTGCCACTGCGTCCTTAAGTCTTTCTTTTTTATCCGCTGTTTCAGTTTCAGTTGTTGCCCCAACCCAGATAGTTGCCATTCCACCAACTAATTTAGCTCTCCTCTCTTCTTTAATCTCCTTATCATATTCAGTGTTAGCTATCTTGATCTGCCCCTCAAGCTCCTTTACACGGCTTTTCACGGCACCCTCACGGCCTTTTCCACCCTGAATGATGGTTTTATCCCTATCAGCAATTACTTTCTCTGCTTTACCTAGTTCTTCCATCCTAACTGACTTTAAGTCTCGACCACTATCAGCTCTAATTACAGTACCACCAACTACCACAGCCAAGTCTTCCAACTCATCCAACCTTCTTGCTCCGTAGGCCGGTGCTTGTACCACCAGAGACCTAAATGGTAAATCTTCCCTCAAGTGATTAATGACAACAGTATGGAGTGCAGACTCGTGAACCTCACCAATGATAACCAAATTGGCCTCGACCTTCTTTTCCTGGCAGAACTTAGCGAAGTTGTTTAAGAAATCAATGATCTGATACGCATGGTTTGCCTTAATATCGGTGAGTAAAATAAATGGATTTTCTACAACAGCCTCGGCCGTGTTGTGATCGGTTACAAAAGCATCAGAGCTGGTAGCCCAACCTCGATCAAACTCTAAACCATCTTTATACTCAACATAAGTATCATAAGTTTTTCCTTCCTCGATCCTGATCACCCCATCTTTTCCTACTTTCTCAAAAATGCTGGCAATTAACTCTCCAGTCTCTTCACTGGCTGATGATATGGTAGCGACTCTTTTAATGTCCTCATGTCCATTAATTGGTTGACTTAGTTGTTTTAACTGGTCTATCAATATTTTCGACGCCTTCTCTATTTCATCTTTTAAGGTCATGGCATTTTTACCAGCAACAATATTCTCAAAAGAGCTGTTAATCAAGCTTTGAGCAATAATTGTGGAGGTAGTTGTGCCGTCACCAGCTGATATTTCTGTCTGGATAGCTGCTTCTTTTAACAGTTGCGCTCCCATATCCTCGAAGTGGTCGAATAAGTCAATGCTCTTGGCAACATTAGCTCCATCATGAATGATTTTAGGCACACCGTCTGGTTGATTGATGGCTACATTCCAAGACTTAGGGCCTAAGGTACTGCTGACAGCGTCAGCCACAATATTCATGCCCTTGATGAGCTTAGATCTAACTCTCTTTTCTTTGATGACTTCTGATGGAAACCTCATTCTATTATTGCCAATAAATCATTAAGGTTAACGAGGAGTAGCTTTTTCCCTTCATGATCTACCTCTTGGTTGACCCATTTCTTGTATACAACCACCTTAGATTTAGACACCTGATCCCAAACAGGCAACTTAATGGTATCTGTCTTGACAAAATTACCAACCGCCAACACCTTACCCTTGCTTGGCTTGTCCTTCTCCGTCTCTGGAACGTAAAAACCACCAGGAGTCTTAGTCTCGTCCTCAATTGGTTCTATCAATACGTATCCTGGTAGTGGAATTATTTTCTTTTCCATGCTTTAAAAATTGTTGACACGTCAAAAGTATATTGTTTAGTCTTGTTAGTAGCCAAATTCTGATAAACAAACATCCTCCGATAGTTTGGCGAAGGTATTTTAACAAATTCGGTCGTATACCCCCATTCTTCCAAGATTGAAGGAATGATCTCGGGAAAACCACCGTTGTTCTGGTAGTGTGACTCACCAACAATACAGTCTATTTTTTTACTAACTTCACCAAAGTCATCATCCGGGAAAAGGATATACTCTGACTCTTCCACATCTATTTTTAAAACATCAACATGCTTTATCTTCGCCATTTTAAAGAAGGTCGATGGCTTAACGCAATCAATTGCGTCAGAGGCATCATCGTTAGACCTAGCCCAAAATGTTTGTGGCAATTGTCCTGCCACACGGGAATAAAACATGTCTTTTCCGTCTCCATTAGCCCAAGCTACGTTATATGTCTTCACGCCGGGAAGGTTACCAATATTTTTAACCAAAGTCTTGAAGACTTCCTTATTTGGCTCAACTGCATGTATATTCTTTACTCCTAAAATATAGTGGAAATAGATAGTAGCCAAACCAGTATTAGCTCCAAGGTCAATATACACATCCTTTTTACCATCCGCAAAAGCTCCGTAATGATTTTGTTGGAATATCTCCTTTACCTGATCTTGCAACTCTCTGTCAGAAATTACATATTTTATCTTAATATCATGGGGAAGCCTGGAATCTTTGAGGGTGTAAGTTTTCATCTACTGGCAACTATTATTTTTGCAGTGCTTTGGGCTTGGTTAACGGTATATCCTCTCATTTTAAGTACGTCAACCAACTGATTGGCGTTGCGACCACTCCAATCATGGTATTCAGTAATGATCGTCTTAATCTTGGGTGCTAACTCCTTGAAATCAACACCGGAGAATAACTCAAACTCAGTCCCTTCAATGTCTACTTTCATCAGATCCACCTCTTTTATATTTTGTTCCTCAAATAAAGTGGTCAGGGTTATAGCCTGCACTTTTTCTGGTGGCATTTGCTGGGTATTCACAGCCTGATGAAGGCTATACATAGTTCTATTCTCATTGTGATAAAACTCATAATCACCTTCTTTGATGTAAATTGCCTTGTTTATCGGTGTTACGTTCTTAATTTGATTAAACTTCAGCATATTAACCATGACCGCAAAATGCTCTTTGGCTGGTTCAAGTGTTATCACCTTCTTTGCGTATCTAGAGAAATAATATGAAGTCAGCCCTATATTTCCACCAATATCAACAATTGTGTCTAGGTTCTTACCCTCCACGAATGGGGCGAAGATCCTATCTCTATAAATCTCAGACATTTGATGGCCGACAAAGTTGGCTTCAATCGGTGGTTGGAAAAATATCCCATGAATAGGAACCGGTTCGTTTCCCTTCTGCATTGGCGATATTGTACCACAAAGAAAGCCCCCATTGCTGGGGGCCTTCGAAGCCACATTCCTTAAGCAGCGGGGATCGGGGCAGTACCCACGATTCCAATGCCTGGATTGTGCATTCCAGCTCCAGCAGTACCAGCTTGGATCGGTGATACTAATAACTCAGTATCGGTTCCAATAGCGGTGACATTGATTGCTCTCTCGTCAACCGAGAAAACAGGATTGTCAACCAAAAGTGCGCCAGTTATAGCAGAAGCAGGGGCAGTACCAGCCTCTACATTGATGTATCTATTACCCTCAAGCAAGGTGAACTCAGTTGCACCCGTTCCAAGAACAATGAAACCATCAGTAGTTGCCTGTGCGTCAATAACAAAAGTGTTACGTTTCAAAGTCATTCTGGTTGGTCCGGCGGTACCAGCCGTTACAAGAACAGCAGATGGTGCCCAGTTCCAGTTACCAATCCAAGAATCCTCGATAGTAATACCTTTAATACCTCCAGCCACATTACCAGAAATACTCACTAGAGGAGCAGTTCCACCAGCTGCGGCAGCTTGGGTGTTCTCGACATGAACATCATGAATCCACAAGTCATGAGGAGTACCAGTTGAGGCAGTACCAATACGCATGTATGCAGTAATAGTACCGTTGGCAGAAGTACCAGAAGTTCCTAAGAACTTAAGGCCTCCAATCTCAACTCCAGCAGAGGTTATATTAACCAGCTCGGTGTCAACCGTAGAAGTGGTAGCAAAACCTTCAAAAGTCAATCCATCATAACCCATCGGGGTTGGTTTGTTACCAACTCCAAGGATGTGGACTCGTCTCTTATTGACATTCACACCCTCACTTAAAGGCCTAACAGTACCACTATCAGTAGGAATAACTAAAACGTAGTCGTTGTTGTCATTCTTAGCAGCGTCAATACCAGCCTGGAGTGAGGTTTTCACCACACCACGACCGAGAAGGTCAGTGCGGTCTCTGTGTTTAGAGTCAGAAGAGCTAGAAACCCAGTAAACATCACCGTTGGTGATAATACCAGCATTCCTAATTTCACTTAGAGGATCGATTTTATATTGGTTTAAATTTCGAAAAGGATCTCTACTCATTTTGTCCGTCACCTCCCTTCATCACTCTATGTTTTCTAATAGTCCTGAGCATAATTATTTTTTGTCGTGGCGTGAGACCCAAACCTCTAGCCAATTCACTAAATTTAAGTGGTTGATATCTTCTTCTCTTTGCATTCTTCTTTCTTCTTGGCATTTAATCCATGTAACCATATTGACTTCTAAGCTTGGCCGATTTGGCACTTTTAACTAATTTTTGTTTTAACTGTTCTCCCAAGTCAGAGAACCGAAGCTTTTTAATAATCTGCTCTCCTCTCAACCTAGCCAGTTCATGTTCACCCAAATACTTATCTAGTTTTGAGGTGGTTTTTCCAGAAGCGACAGACTTAAAGTATCTAGCTAGTATCTCACTCCTTTCTTTAATACCATCTTCAGACTCGCGCTCTTTTCTACTAGCGAGTCTTTCGTTTGCCTTAATGACACTGTCAATTACTTCCTGATTATGTTTTGGGTCAAAATCAGGATCAGGCTCGACTGGAACAAAGCCCCAATCTGATTGGTCAACTTTTAACTTGTTATCCATAGTGGAGGGGGTGAGATTCGAACTCAAACCTACTACAGATCCATCCCTCCAGGTTGGTTGCTTTGTGGGGTTTCCCCTGTAGCACCAAAGCAACCCAAAGTGCTTAGTCGGACTTTTGCGTCTCACGACCGTTAGCAGCAGGAGCGCCGCAAAACATGTTAGCAAACCAGACTAGAACAGCCTGATATTGAATAGTGTTTTGCTTCCTGAGCAACGCGCCGGTATTAGGTTCTTCCATCCAGTTAGGAGCTTCGACTTGACAAATGACCCAAGACTTGAGGTTGACAATAAGAACCTCTCCATCGGGTACATCATAGTCTAGGAATACCGCAGCTCTACCAGCACCAGCCTCGAAAGCGAGACCAGACCATCCACCAACAAGTTCCAAACTATCGACGGTTCGGCGCATAGCGCTTAATACGTCTCCATATTTTTGGAATAAGGTCTTGTTAACGAAGATTGCGTAAAGATCCTCTTCTTCAGAGTATTCTTTAGCAGCTAGGTAAGAACCAGTAATCCTACTTAAAGTCAATGCTTCTGAGGATGAGCCAAATTGAGGAGTCCATCCAGTTACGTTTCTAGGAACGCCAGCATAAGTGCTCGTACCTGTTGACGAGGACAGAGCCGCGCGCATACCCAAAAATTCACTGGTGCCAGCGCCTTCACCAGATCCGTCCATGATATAGACAGCGTCCGATGCGGCAATGGCAGGAGCGCCGGTCATAACAACAGAGGTACCAGTTACAGAGGTAACTGTACCAAGGTCGGCACCACCAGTTCCGATACCAAGGATCTGATCAACAGCAAGATATTTCACAGGGGAAATATCGCCATTAACAGTTCCGTACCAGTCGATTGACCTACCATCGTCCAAATTAGAGTCAGGTGTTTCAAGCGCTGCAGTACCTTCACCGACGGACCCACCAGTTGTTCTGACTTGGGATACAACACCTACACCATCAGCATAAAACTGACGGTTGATGTGCCTCATGAAGTCCTTCATTAAAGTTGTTGACTGAGAAGATAAATCAGCCGCGACAGCACCCTGGGCTGATTTGGACGCATCGATAGCAAGTTTAGTGATATCGAACGCACCAGTTACAGTTTCCACAGGGACAGTTCCGCGAGTACCTCCTCTACCTCCAGATTGGATGATGTTGTTTCCATCATCAGCTAAGTTGGCAATTCCACCGTGACGAGAAGTATATAGCGGGAAAACAAACTCATCGTTGATGTAGTTTTCGCTACCACTTCTCCTCATTTGATCAAGCATGATCGTTTTTTTGGGGAAATTGTCTTGGATGTAAGGAAGAATAACTTCTTTTAGTGCGTAACTATATGAAGATAATTGATTAGGAGCAGCCATTTAATTTTTCACCCCCTTTCCGTTAGCTTAATAATTATTAATTCCCAGATTGGGCGAAGTGTTCTTTTAATGCATCAGTCAATCCGTCTTTAGTGCGAATGGGCTGTCTCTCTGGCTCTTTTTCACCAGTTTGAGTTTCGGTAGTCATTCCCTGGTTCTTGATTGACTGTAGTTTGGATAGTTCAAGCTCACGAAGTTCTTTCCTGAACATCTGCTCGTAGGCGTTTTGCGGATCTCTTGGGTTATTAGGATCAGCCATGTACTCCAGTAACGACTCGAGCTCAACTTCCGGTTTTCCATCTGCTTTAGCCTTGCGAATAACGTTTCTGGTTCTTGAGATTAATTTTTCAGCATTGCGCCTCTCTTGATAAACCTGGTCAAACATCTCGTTAGCCTCTTCTCTAGTTAACAGGCCAAACTTCTTAGCTTCAGCGATAACTTGCTTTTTAACTTCCTCTTCTGACTCAGCACCCTCTGCAGTAGTCGCTGGCGGTTGTTTGTTAAGCTCTTCGAGTTTTTGATTTAACTCCTCTACTTGTTTTTTATAGTTGCCAATCTCTTCACCTCGACGACCCCAAGATTTTAGGATGTCATCAACTGGTTGGCCTTGTTTTTCCTCAATCTCCTTGAGCCTCATACCAGCACCCACAACTTCTTGTAGTTCTTCTGGCTCGAACTCTACCTCGCCAACTTTAATTTTTTGTGTCTCCTCTGTTTGAGTTTTATCCTCAGACATTTTTTCCTTTCTCCCCCACCCATTAGGAAGGGATAATTGATATAAAAATAGGCCACCCTATCTGGGTGACCTTCTTATTGTCACTATGGCCTGCCTAGTTAGCAAGCTACGACTAGTATAACATAAATTGTTATTTGTCCTTCTTGGCTTTCCTAGCCATGGATAAGGCAATAGCAATACTTTGGTCTCGAGACTTCCCTTCTTTAAGAAGTTTGCGAATTTTGTCGCTAATCATTTTCTTCTTCTCTACGTCGTTCATGTTACTCACTAACTTTTCCCTTATCTCTAATAGCTGTTTTTGCCAGTTCTGTCGCTTGCTTGATCTGTTCTTCCGCTTCAAGAGAGTTTTGATCAAGTTGTATGCCAGCATTAGCAGCCATCTGAACTTTACCCTCCGGCGGTAAGTCTTTAAATGAAAGAGACTGGCTAGGTGGTTTTGTTGTTGTACTTTCGTTGTTTTGTCTATCTAACATTCCAGTGTCTTTGAGAGCCTCAGCCACACCAACTTTAGTGCTATCAACCAGCGTTTGTTCAAACTCTGGACCAACCACACCCGCGTCTTTTAGCACTTCCAATACAGCAATCTTAACGGCTTGGATTTGCTGGTCGGATAATCCACCACTCTCACCAGCTTGACTTAGAGCCTCCATAAACTCTGATACAGGACCAAATTGGTATGCTTCTAAGAATGTCTCTATAAACACCTTGAATACTTCTGGGGTGACCACGCCAATTTGTAACAACTGAACCATGTAGTCACCCAACTCTTTTGCAGCAATCTTTTGACCTTCTTTGGTGTATGCCAAACCACTCTGTACCTCTATTTCTACTTTATATTCCTTAGAGATTGGCACCACGCCATCTGGAAGATCGTTGACATTTATCTCCTTACGTTTATCAATAGCCGTTTTTCCAACAATATCAAAGTACGTTGGCTCGCCCTTTTCAAGGAAACTGTATGTTTGAGGAGTAACAAAGAACCGATCAGCTAAATCCATAAACCGATAAGCAATCTCTTGCACCGTTTGTCTTAATCTTCTCTGGGCTATAACCAAATTGGAATATTCAGATTCCTTCAGGCTCTCAATTGCCTTGCCAGACTTTACACCAGATGGTAATTTGCCAAGAGTGGTGGTAGTTACCCCCTGCTCTTCAATAAAGTTAGTTAACACGCTCAAGTAGTTAAATACGTGATTAGGTAAAGGTGCTTGCTGTTCGAAACTTGGTGGAATGGTCTTGTATTCTACTTGTTGTCCACCAGCTATATTTGATACATTAATCTGCTCACCCTGTCTTTTTAGCATGATACCCAATGGAAAAGAGTTGGTGTAACGCTCAATTCTTGATGAGATAATGTCGAGAGATTTATTGGCAGGTATAAACCTTTCAATCAATGGTGTTGAGTAAATTGGTCCAGGCTCCATGCGATATTCAACAAAAGGATATGTTGGCAGATCCTCATAAACATCCCGTAACCAGATGTTTCCAGCAACCCATACATGACGAATAACTGGGTCTCCAGCTTTTCTTGATCCTAAAATGTTACCAGCGTTTTTTTGCTTTCTAATCCTCTCTGAGTTGTATTCATCCAAATACTCCCTAATGAAGAATTCCTTGAGAATAATCGTTGCGTTTCGATCACTAGCGCCACTCCTGCCATAGCGAGCATTCATATAAGCCTCTTTGATCTCACTGGAAGCATAACGGTTATCTGGGTTGATCAACATTCTCTGCCCCTCATCAAACAACTCATTGGCTTTAATTTCAGCAATCATTCGTTTTACCCCCTTACCAACGAATGGTTGTTCGTGAAGGTTGTCTAAATCTCCAAGTAGGTAAATGTCAAAAGCGTCATAAACCTGTGTTTTTATTTTCTCTTCATTGGCGTCCGGCCATATTTGCATAAAGGAAACATTGTGCTTAGCTGCAAGTAAAATCATCTGCGCTAGCTTTTCGGCGATATCTTGATTCTTAAACTCTTCCATCAACCAGTGACCAGACATCTTAGCCACTCTCTTTGACTCCTGTTGAGCCATTTCAAACTCGGGAGATAACTGCTTGATTGGTTGACCACTTGTTGGATCAACAATTGTCTTAACAAATGCTTCTCTGTTTACTTTCTCTGGATAAACGATGGGGATAAAATCATTAGCAGTTAATAGGTTAGCCACACCTCTTATCTGTCTACTTGCTTTTGGAATTGCTCTGATTGGATTCCAAGAGTCTATTTTGCTAGAAACGTCAACAATCTTGTTTTGAGCTCGTGAAAGATAGCGAAAATGGTATCCATCATCAAAAAAGTTGTTATCATACCACTTTCTCTCAAATTTAGACCTCGTATCTCTGGCCGAAGCCATCATCTCCTCAACCAACTGCCCACTATCTCTCGTGCTGATTCTACTGGTATTAAAATTTCGTCTTATTGCCATAAAAAAGAAGGCTAATCACTGCCTTCTTATGCAATGGCGACGGATCTTTTTATTCCGCAAGCTTATATTATCACAATGCCATGAATTCCTCATCAGTTACACTTTCTAGTGGAACAATATCTTGAGGAACTGGTTTATCAATCTCTATTTTTGTCTTATCTGTAAGCTCAGCGTTAACAAACTCCTGATTGTTTTTAGACATTAAGGCGTTGAGAAACTTGGCTCTTTCCTTGCGGTTGTTGTAATCCATAAAGCCAATTAGCCCAACAAGTGAAAAAATGACCAACAAAAGAACTATTTCAATCATTCTATTTTTCCTTCGTAATTAACATAATCTTGATATGGATTAGGTAGGTAATAATACTCGTAACCAAATAACTTACTATCCAAGCTGTGAGAGTCAAGAAATGGATATTTTTTTCTGATTACCTTAATTCTAATTGGAATTTTTATTTGTTGGTTCTTTTCCAGGCGATGATATACAAGGTATCCGGTTTTAGTCTTCCTATACCCCTTACACGCATACTCCAAAGCAGTTCTGAACTGCGGCGTGTCATTTTTGCCAAAAATACCAATGGTAATTCTATCTCCATACAATGGTTTTCCGTTCCAAACACTATCAGCGGTTTCATCCAGCACTAAGATTGGTAACAAGGCTCTCATCATGAGTTCCTCTGCCTTTCTTAATGCTTCATCCAACTGATCACTAGTAAACTTCGGAATAATCCTCTTCTCTTTGGTTGGCGAGCCTTTCTCTATATCTTTGGATTTTTGTTTTAGCTTTTTCTCTCTTGACATATAAAGGTGATGGACGACTCATAAAGAAGTAACGATCTCGGTCTGCACAGTGATCCTCTCCATCTGTGTCTAAGTCCTCCACCTTGCTTGGAGCGGTTGAATACACCAAACTTGGTATGGTTCTGATTGTATCATAGCATGTCTCAAATACCTGATACCACGGCTTTCCATCAGGAGCGGCAGACAGCATTTCTCGATACCTCGCCCACCCATTAGCCCGATTATTATCACCAGCTATCAAGTTTTTTAGTCCTGCATTTATCATTATCTCGGCGTAAGACTCACCCTCCACATCCTGGCCAGCTTTTATCTCTCCTTCCCTCAAAATCCTATTCCAAATCGCCGGATCTCCGACCCAATACTGTGGATTTCTACCCAGCTTTTCAGAGGTTAAATTTATGATTTTAACCAACCTAGAAAGGGTTAACTTATACCCGAACTTCTGCTCAAACCAGTCAGCATTACCATAGAGCTCGTGAATTAGATAAGTCCTGTCGTCTGGGGTCTGAACGTACCAACCAATAGAAAACGGCTTATTCCATCCAAGGTCTATAGCACCGTAACAGTTCCACTCTTCTGGGAGAGAAAATGGTTTAACTACATGAGCATTTCTATCCCACTCAGTAAAGAATTGTCCCGCGAAAATATCCCAAGAACCTTCAAGGAAAGCTTTTCTTTTAGCCTCAGGAAGAGATTTGAGCTGATCGATATATGAGGAGTCAATAAATTTATTATCAGACGCCCTACTGGGTATATACACAAATTTTTCCTGTTCCATGTCTGGATTTTCTGGGTCTGGCTCTATCCACAACTTCTTAACCCACCCATGACCCACTGACCCAGGGTTTGTACCAGCAACAAACTTAGGAATTGGTATGCCTGGATATCTCAACCTGAACCTCAAATCTTCAAATGTTTCCACAGGGTTCTTGGTTAGCTCGTCTACAAAAATAGCGGCGAACTCTACTGAAGCATACTTAGCTGGATCATCGAGGTTTCTTAACAATATCTTAAAACCACCATACTCTGGCTCAGCTTGAAATATATACCCCTCGTCCCTTGTCTCAACCAACTTGCCAAGTTCTGGTGGAAACTCCTTTTTTATTTTGATGATTTGTCTATCTTTTAAGGTCGGGTAATCCTCACAAAACAAGCCAATTGTGAACTCCCTAATATCATACTTCCAGAAGAAATAAAGACCTAATCCAAACGCCGCCCACCTCAAAAAATAAGACTTACCCCCACCAGCAGCACCACCATACAAAAGATATTTGTATTTATCTTCTTGTAGTGTTTTCCAAGCTAGTAGTTGCTTATCTTGAAAACCAGCATACTCAGAAAACTTAATCGAGTTATCGTTTTTCATCTACCACAAATTTTGGTTTTTCAGTTAACTCCACCTCACTCTTGTCTTGCCACCCAAAGTTATTTTTGGCGTTGAAGATAAGACCCGGTGTAAAAGTGTTTTTGTCATTCATTCTTCTTTCGATGTCGTATTCCACTTTTCTTCTAGCTCTCTTAACGATCTTTGAGAACTTATCTTTATGAGCATAATCAACAAGGCTTCTTCTGGACATACCAAGGAAGTAAGCCAATCCAGACATTGTGTAGGGTTCTGGATCATTCATAGTGACACGGTCGCCTAGTTTAGGAATAAAAATATCTTTCGTGCGATTATCACAATAATCGAAGTATTCATCGATTTTTTCTTGCATCTCTTCAACACTGGTGAACGTTGGTGGTCGTCCACCTACTCTTTTTGCCATATATCAATTCTACCCTATCTCTTCAAATTAATATAAGTTGGCCTCGGATTGGTTAAAACCTTCTCCAAAAGCTCAGGTATTTCCTCTTTTGTCTCCGGCCAATGACTCTCAACACCACTCAACACTCTCATCACCTCTTGGTCTTCTTCCGCCCAATGAGAGAAGCCATCATGTTGATAGTCTCTATCTCTTCCCCCTCCCACCAAAACAACAGGGATCTGCTCGCTATGTAGGTAGCTTCTCACGGTCTCAAATGGCCTGTATAACAAAAACGGGGTAATCGAATAGACGATGGGTATTTTACCTTCGATAGCCATACCAACGGCCATACCAACGGCCACTTGTTCAGCAGCGCCAACATTAACAAATCTTTCTGGATAATCTTGCTGTATTGCGTCAAACATCCCAAAACCCAAGTCTGCTGTAACTACCCAAATATTTCCATTATCCTCCATCTGTTGATGGAGTTCATAAGCAAACCAACCCCTCATGCTTTCGTGTCTCGTTAGTCGTTCTTTCATGCTTTCATATAGTGAGATGATAAATCGTCAGGATATGGTTCGTTGCTTGTATGTGCCAGAACGATGTGTGGGCCCTCGGTTGTTGTGTCAAGTATCCACTTGACAGCCTCAACATCATGACCATCTACCTCCGAGACAGTATCAACAAACCCTCTTAACTGTCTTAAAAGCAACTCAATATCTGTTTTTCTATACGCTGCCCAACCATTAGCGTTAACTACCACCTTTAAGTTATCCAATCTCTGTTCTTGAGCTACTCTTAACGCCTCCCAGATACTTCCTTCGGCCATCTCTCCATCACTAACCATACAAAAAACTCTCTTCTCCCGCTGGGCTATGGCCATCCCCACTGCTATTGGCAGTCCCTGCCCCAGTGAACCAGTAGAGACATCACAGAACTCACTGTTAGCGTGAATATCTTTTCTAATGGCCTGGACCGGATCAACTAATCCTCGCTTCTCCATCACCACATAAAGGGCCAGTGCCGCATGACCATTGCTTAACACAAATCTCTCGTCCGGTTCTTTAACTTGGAAAATAGCCTCGATTGCGTCTACTGCTGATATCGTTGAGCTTAAATGAGTTAAACCTTCTTGCCTACTAATCTCAATGATTCGCTCTTTTGAGTTCATGCTCTACCATTTCTCTAATTGATTGTTCCAATGGTTTGATTGGTAGCTCTGGTATGGTTGGCTCGACCACCCACTGATCGGTGTCGTAGCTTCTCAGTGACTCTACCAGCCTGACGTTAGCCGGTCTTCCAGTTTCTTGCTCCACCATTCTGCGAACTTGATCATTAGTATAACTGCGCCCAGAAGAGAGGTTAACTCGCTTAGACCTGTAATCACGTATATTGTCAGCCACAAAAATAAGCCCAGTAAGAAAGTCATCAACATCAATAAAGTCGTGAGTTGGTTGGGGGACAAACGGAATTTCTTCTCCATACAGACAGCTTTTAATAAGCCTTGGTATCAAACGGTGTGGTTGTTCACCAATGCCGGTCACTGTTGACGGCCTAACGACCGCTATAGGGAGATTATACTCCCTTGAGTAAAGTTGTGCCATTTCCTCCATTGCCTTTTTTGATGCTGAGTAAAACGTCTGATGGGGGATCAGGACTGATGAAGTAGAAACTAAGACAACAGCTCTGCAATCCTCGTCAGCGTCCTGCAATAACCTTAAGTTCTCCATCACATTAACTCTGTATGTTTCTATTAGATCTTTCTGCTCGTATGAATTACCGTAAGCCGCCATACCGACATAAACATCTGCCGCCGGTGCGTTAACCCAGTCCCGAGGAATGTTGATAACTGTGTGGCCATCACCCTCCAGCCTAGTAACTAGACGCTCACCTATAAACCCGTGAGTTCCTCTAATGGCGTAGATTTCTTTACTCATTGTACGTTCCTCTAGCATAGTTGGGAGTATTGCAGGCACCGCAATAGACTATCAAGTGTTCAGCTTTTATTTTTGTATAACCATTGTGAAACCTCATTACGACGAAGTCACCATCTGGCGATATTTCTCCCAAAACTGAAAGAGTCCCCAACCCCTGACACCTAGAGCAGATCACCAAGTTATTTTTTTTAACTCTTTTTAAGGCCTTCATAATACTCTCTAGCTTTTGCTAATCTCTCCGGCGTACCAATATCCTGCCAGTAGTGTTTTTGGACAAATTTTCTTATCATTGGTTTAAACGACTGTTTAACGTGAGTTATGCCAGTGTAAATCTTACTGTCCGGAGTATATGACATCAGCCGCCCTCCCCTATTTATCGTTGCCATCGCTGTTATATCTACATCAGTTAAAGTATCTCCGTTACAAACCACATACTCATCACCCAACCAAGGCAACAGCCGCCTTTCTGTCTCTGACTCTCCTAACAACTCTGGTTCGTAGAAGTAAAGTAGTCTTGACCCGAAGTGTTTAACAACTTGTCTATACAAGTAGTGGACGTTAACCACAACGTCATCAATCCCGTGTCTATGCAGATGTTCGAGTATGTGTTCAAGCACCGGCTTTCCACCAACTTCAACCAAACACTTTGGCCTAGTGAGGGTGAGTGGTCTAAGCCTAGTTCCATACCCAGCGCATAAGACTAATGCTTTCATAGTATCCTGGTACTAACTCCCTGATAATCTATCTCAAAGTCGATCTGTTTTAAACCAATTTTCTTGATGAAATTGGCTTGCTTCTTGGGTTTAACCACAAACAATACCGTACCCCCACCTCCTGATCCGTTTAGCTTCCATCCAATTGCACCAAGCTCTTTCCCTTTGTTGATAATCGTGTCTATTTGTTTATTACTCACTCCTTTATTTGATAGTTTTTTATGTTCCCAAGACTCTCTTAATAACCTAGCCATCCTGTCTACGTCATCTTCAAGAATAGCTGTTGCCCCATCAATAGCTTTTTGTTTAACCATTAGGAGGTGATTGAGTTGATCTGGTGCAAGTTGCATTAAGCCTTCCTGAATATCGTGGTCAGTTCTATCAATTCCAGTATGGAAAATTAAAATATTTGAGAAGATATCATGTTCGTGATTGATAGGAGTTCTGCCTACCCCGTCCTTTGAGAAATAGAAAATACTCACACCTCCATAAACAGCTGCGTATTGATCCTGCTTGCCGCCAAACATTTTTAGTTTATTCACCTCTATATCCCAAGCTTTCTGCGCGATTTGATCTTTACTTAATCCCCAATTATGAATTTTATTAGCAGCACCAACTAAGGCAACCACCGCAGAGGCAGACGAGCCAAGACCTGAACCGACAAAGCGAAAATCAAACGACTGATCCACATACCAATCAGACAAATTAAGGTTATCAAGAACTTCTTCAACGAAGCTATCCGTAAGTCGTCCTGGTGACTCACTGCTCAACATAAAATTTTGTCTGATATTTATAGCCATGTTTACGACAACTCCACCTTCTTTCTCAACAAACTCTCCCACATCAGTGCCGCCACCAAATAATCCAATGCGTAAAGGGGCAGAACTATGGACTATCATAGGAAATACTTTGATATATCATTCCAATTAGTAAACCTGATTGCCCTATCGTCAATAATTATTCTAGTATGATTTTTCTTGATATTGGTGACTTCGATGTTTTGTGGAAAACCGTGCAGTCTCAACCAGTCTTTTATGACACCATGGTCTACTTCTTCTCTTGCAGTTAGTATGTAAACCTCGTGTCCTTTTTCAACGAGCGCCTTTAACACATGCCTGGCTCCTGGTAAGGGTAACCTTGTCTTCTCATTAGCTAAGGTGGCGTCAAAATCAACGGCAATGATCATGCGTAGTACTGATCAATTATTCGACAAATATTGTGGATCATCTCGAGGTGTTTTTCTTGTAACTCAGCTGTACTAGCAAAGTATTCAGTTTTGGTTGGAAATTCTATGACTGCCATTTTTAGTCTTTTGGCCGTTTTAATTGCCTCTAGACAGTCTTGTGAGTTTCCAGATGTAGATAGTACCACCAGCACGTCTCCAGAGCGTCCTAGCGCCTCTAGCTGTCGTGAAAACACATATTCAAACCCATCATCATTACCTATTGCCGTTAGCGCAGAAGTATCAGTGGTTAAGGCGATAATAGGGAGTGCTTTTCTTGGTTTCTCAAAATGACCCACCAGTTCGGCCGCAAAGTGTTGGGCTTGAGCTGCACTGCCACCGTTACCTATTACGTATGCAAAATTGCCCCTATCAAAACAAGCAATTAAATCATTAGCTATTTCATTTACGGCCATTTTGTCCATATTCTTTTGCTCGGATTATACCATCCTTTTTTAAGCGAGCAAAAACTTCAACTCAACCGTCGCACCGCCTCTCGAAAACCGACCTTATCCCGTTGCATAATGAAGTCAATGGCGTTGTTACTAATCCAGTTTTATAAAATATCAGCCATTGTAGCCACGAAATTCACTATTGACATGAGGAAGGGGAGCGATTAAACTCCCCTCATGGACCTCGAACATATCTTATCACACCCATTCAGCTTTTATAGTGCCTCAGAAATAATTCAAGCACTAAGAATAACCCGACAATCTCTCCAACACGCAATAAACAAAGGTCAGCTTGATTACTCAGGAATAGTTTTGGGTAAGTATGTTTTTACTGGAAAGAATGTAAGAGACTACCTCTTAACTCGCAAGGGCAAGGGGTTTAAGTCATTGGAAGAGATAATGAGATATTACAAACTACCTGTTCAAAGAAATGAAAAATGATGGGTGGGTAAAGATACATAGAAAATTGAGGGACAATCCCATCTACACAAAGCCCGTGGGTTTGATGATTTGGTTAGAGTGTCTACTGGCAACTACCCATGAGACCATAAAGATTGACTACGCCGGAGAGGAAAGAGATCTTAACCCTGGAGAGTTTGTTTTTGGAAGAATCGCATGGTCAAAAAGACTAAAGGTCTCACAAACAACTGTTTACAAGTGGATTCAAAAACTGATAGAAAGGGGTATGATAAGGGAACAGGTGGGGGAACAGGATAAACCAACCATATTTAAGGTCGAAAAATGGGAAGAGTATCAAGTGGGGGAACAGGTAGGGGAACAGGTTAGTAGACAGGTTAGTAGACAGGTTAGGAACAGGTTGGTAGACACTAACAAGAATGTAAAGAATGTAAAGAAGAGAGATAGTACTAGAACTCCACCACCTTCCAAACCGCTGTTCAATGAAGAATATGCCACCAAACTAGCGGAGGAACTACTCGTACCATTACCAGAAATAAGAAGGGTTTGGGAAATGATGGTGGCCTCTCGGATATCTCAGGGTAAACCCTACAAGGAGTGGAACATGGCTCTCCGCAACTGGGTGCTCCGTCGGATTGATGAGGGCAAGCTCCAACCGTCCACCGGTAAAATTATTTATAAATCACAACTATGAAAACACTCACTCAAATTATCAACGAGATTGAACATGACTCGGCCAACCTTGAATTTTTACCAACAGGATTGAATGAGCTTGACAACGCCTTGGATGGTGGTTTTATGAGAAAAGAGCTAGTTGTCTTGGGTGCATTTACTGGTATTGGTAAGTCAATGGTGGCCGGTCAAATCTTTTATAACATAGCCATCCAAGGTTTCAAGTCCGCCTACTTCTCTCTTGAAATATCAAATAAAATGATCGTTTCTAGGCTTATAGGAGGATTGAGCAATATTAAACCAGCAAGGATAATTAAAAACGCGTTAGATCAGGATGAGATGATCAAGAAACAAGAAGCTGAAAACAAAATCATTGCTTATGAGAAGCTAATTCACGTCTACGACGATTTATATCGACTGGATGAGATTACCACAAATATCAAGAAAAACTCATATGACTTCATCGTTATAGATTTTATTCAAAACATTATTGCCGGTGGCACGGAATACGAAAGGTTATCAGCAGTTTCCCTACATTTTCAAAAGCTCGCTAAGGAAACTAACTCATGTATCATGCTGATTTCCCAGTTAAGTAATGACGCCGCCAAGTCCGGTGCTGTAGAGTACAAGGGTTCTGGCGGTATCGCCACTGTTGCTGATCTTGGGTTTTTCCTCAAAAGAGGCGATGGTGATACAAATGAGGTACCCATTCAGTTAAACTTAAGAAAAAACCGGAGGGGATTTAGTGGCTTGTCTTTTGACCTTAGATTTAAGCTACCAGGTGGAAAAATACTATGAAGACAAAGTTGTTATTGGCACTCATGGATAAGATGATCGAGCTGATGGAAGAGAGAGAAAGATTGTTTGGTAATTCTCAAGACACAGACGAGATTGAACACAGGATAAAATCAGTCGCTAGTGAGATAGCTAAAAGAAGTCAAGAAGATGAGACGATTAAGAACATTCAAGATATTTTCATCACATGAAGAAAACCTGTAAGAAATGCCAAAAACTACTCGGCTTTGATCAGTTCCACAAGAAGCTTGGTAAACCAATCGCTATTTGCAAAACTTGTATGGCTCCTATGCAACGAGAATACTATCTTAAAAACCGCGATAAAAAACTGAAAAGAGCCAGAGAATATAGAAACAAACACAGAGAGAGAATAAATTTCTTACAAAGGAAAAGGCTCAGAGAGAACCTTCTAGCTAGAAGAGAAAACATAAGCAAATTATTGATGAGAAACTACGGAATAAATCTTGAATTTAAAGAGAAACTTCTAGAGTTTCAAGGGGGCAGGTGTGATATATGCGACTGTGTCCTGAAAAACACGTCTAGTGCTTTTGTGGATCACGATCATGACACTGGATTTATAAGAGGGCTTCTCTGTAAACATTGCAATAGCGCAATCGGTCTGCTTAAAGAAGATTACCAAATCATGAAAAGAGCAATCGAATATATTGACGAAAATCAGTCTGACCGCAATGGACCCCTTGACAATATGACAACTATTGTGTATTCTTAACGCAGTTAGTAAAAACAACCACTATGATTATCGACCAACACCTAGACCGAGTTATATCCGAGAGACTAATCCGCCAAAACAAACAGCGTGAGAAAAACCACACCCCTTCCGGTAAACTATCTGCCTCATCCCTTGGTAAACCCCTACAGTGGCAGATACTAAAGACCCTCGGAGTTCCCACTAAGACTATAGACGAGTACACATTGCGTAAGTTTGTTAGAGGAGACCACGTCGAAGAGTGGGTAGTTAACCAAATGCCAGGAGTAGTGGATAAACAAAAGTACGTTGAGTATCGAGGAGCCATTGGATATGTTGACAGCCTTATCAATACCAGTGAGGGTTATGACTTTAAGAACGGTATCATCTGCAACGAAGTTAAAAGTATCACTAATGCTGCTTTCAACTGGCTAATGAAAGATCGCACCCCGAAGTATGGTCACAGCTTGCAAGGGGCATTCTACGCACTTGCAGAGGGTCACAGCCACTTTGCCATTACCTATGTAGCATCGGATGACTACCGCCTTTGGATGGCAGTACAGGAAACCAAGAAATACAAGAAGGATATAGATACCATAATCGACAACTACAACAAAGCCTTGAAAGATAAAGTAGTACCGGTATTCGAGCCGGTAGAGAAGTGGCAAGCTAACCCTAAATACAATGATTACCCAGAATGGTCAGAGCTGAAACCAATGGAGATACAGATGAAACTTAAAGAATTAAAAATTAAATGGCCTAAACAAAAATGATTGTAAAGATCAACAAGAAAATCGGTAACACTACTCTCCAATTCGAGGTAGAAGGCGGAGATAGTGTAGAAGCGTTATATAACACCTCGTCATTCACCACTATACCTGAGTCCTGTGGATTGTGTCATTCTAGCAACCTTGTGCTGGATGGAATGAAAGCCAAAACCAAGGAGGGTAAGGTTGTTACTTATGTCAAGATTAAGTGCCTTGATTGTGGTGCGTCATCAACTGCTGGTGTAAGAATGGATGATCGTGGATTGTTCTGGAAACCTTTTGAGAAGTACGAGCCAAAAGATTAACAAATACCGCCAACAGTTAGCGGGGTAACAACCAAGAACCCCCAAGTTGGCGGCCAATCAATTATATCAATAACATGAACGAACCAACCAAAGAGGAAATGATTATCAATCTCCTCAACCAAAAAGAACTAAGAAGAAAATACACCGTTACTGCTATTGCAAAAATGGTGGGTGTATCAAGGCAATGGGTGTATCAAATCATTGCTAAAAATAGAGATAAATTGGGACTTGACAAGGCGTAAAGTAGGAGTTATTCTATAAACAGTTAGCAATCATAAAACAACCAACCATGACCAACAAAGTCAAACTTCTCAATAAAATAACCGCGGAGCTTCAAGCAATGAAAGAAATCTTGTATGGCTCAAGGATGTTCTCATTCAACCAAATTAAAGACGCTTGCGAGAAAGCTGGAGTAGACAAAGATATATTCACAGCTATTGAAGCCGAGCTAATCGAGACGTTTTCCAGACAAGACGATCACGACTGCCACGCTTCACCCGAAGATGGTTGTACCGAATGTGAGAAGCAACTGGATGATATAAGCGAAGAGTGGGCGTTAAGAGAGCGTGAAGACTTTGATAGAGCAGTTAGCACACACGAGAGCAATTATATGGACAGGGTGGCTGGTTAATAATTAAATAAAAAAAACATGAAACTAACTAAAAAACAGGCGTTGGAGAAAATCGAGGAGCTTAAAAAATATATAGCCGAGAAGGACAAGGAAGAGCCTAAGGGTTATGTGATTAAGAATAGATACAACAACTCTGAAATCTTTGTCTCAACCAAGAACAATGTCAGAGACGCTGTTATTGAGGCGGTAGAACAGGCAGTCAACCTTAAGGAAGCCAACCTTGAGGGAGCCAACCTTAGGGAAGCCGACCTTAGGGGAGCCGAACTTTTTAACGCCAAATTTTACGGTAAGGGTGGAGCCTCTAAACTGAAAAGAAATCAGGTAGAGACTTTCTTAAAGGCACTGGGGTTCATCGTGGAAGATTAACATACAAGATAAGGCCACTATCCGCAATCGGTGGCCTTCATCTAACCCTAGGTGAGGGTTGATGGAAATAAAATGGCCTGCCTCCGCCACTTCCTGATACTACTCGCCTTGGGTTAAATGAAAAAAACAACCATGAATAAACTAAAACACAAACAACCAAACTACCGCTACGGTCTTAATAAAAAGACCAGATACATCATGAAGCAAGGAGCTGTTATCTTATTATCAATTTGTTTAATTGGCGGATATGTACGATCCAGAACTAAT
>QZGF01000014.1_pt1 | contig 34463 bp, 36 predicted proteins | sample 1990021 | NCBI WGS metagenome assembly QZGF01 (sample SAMN10076523, study PRJNA491371) | Subsurface metagenome, whole genome shotgun sequencing project. | isolation source: subsurface fracture fluid from borehole BE326-BH2 | place: South Africa: Beatrix Gold Mine | collected 2015-06-18 | reverse complement strand
AAATCATGAAAAACGATAAAGAAATTATTGTCGCTTTGAAAAAAGCGGGAAGTCATTTAGAAAATGTGATTAAAATGATGGAAGACGATAAATACTGCATAGATATTCTTCAACAGAATTTGGCGGTTATTGGGCTTTTGAAATCCGCCAATAGTAAATTATTGAAGCGGCATTTAAATACTTGTTTTAAACAAGTGATGAAAGGCGCCAACAAAAAGAGAGAGCAAAAAATGATTGATGAGATTTTGAGAATTGAAAAATTAATCAATTAATGAATTGTTTATTTGATTAAATAGTTTAATTAACTAAACAATTTCCATAAAATGAAAAAATATCAGAATATAATTTTTACTTTTTTAGGGGCAATTTTAGTTTTGGGGTTGATTTGGTTTTTACAATTTTTGAGCGGCGGTCAAGATTCCGAATCATTGTCGACCGGCGGGGCGATTTCGGCTGAAAATACACTTTTTGATTTTGGAACAATTTCAATGGCGGCCGGAAAAGTTTCGCATACTTTTAAGATTAAAAATACGGCGGCCGAACCGTTGACTATTTATAAAATTTACACTTCCTGTATGTGCACGGAAGCGTTTTTTGTGAAAAACGACTCTTCGATAAACTCAGGGCAAGTTAAAAAAGGTCCGTTCGGAATGCCCGGTCACGGCGACGGCAATTCAAGATTAAAACAGATCTTGGCGCCGAACGAAGAAGCGGACATCGAAGTAATTTTTGACCCGGCGGCTCACGGCCCGGCCGGCATCGGCTTAATAGAGCGCGAAGTTTATATAGAAAGTTCCGGCGGAAAATTAGCGTTAAAAATCAAAACCAATGTTACTCCCTAAAAACAAAAAAATAAATTATTTAATCCCGATTTCGCTTTTCTTTTCCGCTTTGTTGATTGGCGGAGCGATTATTTATAACGCCGGTTCGAAAGCGGAAAAAACATCGAAGGAAAGCAAGACTTTTACGGGACAAGTTTCAAAAACTCAAGAAGGTTTATCAGCGGATGTTGTTCTTGAAGAAAAAATTGCGCCTTTTGACGGCGTTGAATTACCGGTGAAATTAGGGAATTTGGGAAAACAATTAGTTGAATCAGGAGTGGTTGCTCAAGAAAAATTTGAAGCGCTTTACGCCGGCCGCGGCGGTTTAACCGACGAACAGAAAAAACTTCTTTACGGCGAGAATAACGGTAATTTAGTAATTAACCCGGAAAACGCCGGCTTTGTTCTTAATCTGTTGTGGGCGTTAGGTTTGGGCAATAAAAACGAAATTTTGGAAAACGGGCCAATGGCTGACCCGCATTACGGCGGCGCTGATAGATTTGCGTCGACCGGCGGTTGGACGTTAAGCAAAGGAGAAACAATGAATCATTATAGCAAGCACCAATTTATCCCGCTTTCAGCGGAACAGCAGGCGTTGGTGGAAAAAGTTTCCAAAAATATTTATCGGCCTTGTTGTAATAATTCCACTTATTTTCCGGATTGCAATCACGGGATGGCGATGCTCGGTTTTTTGGAATTGGCGGCTTCGCAGGGAGCAAGCGAGAACGCGCTTTACGGTATGGCGCTGGTTCTTAATTCTTATTGGTTTCCGGACACTTATTTGACGATTGCCAAATATTTCGAATCAAAAGGCGTGTCTTGGGATAAAGTAAATCCGAGAGAAGTTTTGGGAATGAATTATTCTAGCGGTTCCGGCTATCGTCGGATTTTAACGCAGATTGCGCCGCCCGAAAGAAAAGGAGGGGGCAGTTGCGGAGTATAAAGTTGTGGCGAGTTTATAGAACTAAAGGTCGATGATAAATTTATAATTTATAAAAATTATGATGGGAAATTTAAATCAAATGATGGGTTCTCAAAGCAATTGGAATGGAGGTTGGGGAATGATGAACTGGATCGGTTTCGGTTTTGGCTGGATTTTTATGATTTTGTTTTGGATTTTGATTATTGTCGCGATTGTCGCTTCAATTAAGTGGTTGATTTCGCAAAGCAAATTAATTTCCGGCAAAGGAGAAAAATCGGCGATTGATATTCTTAAAGAAAGATACGCCAAAGGCGAAATCGACCATGCCGAGTTTTTAAAGCTCAAGAAAGATCTTCAGGAATAAAATGTCTCATTACTGTTCGGAACACGAACATAAAGAACACGACCCCCAAAAATCGTCTCACGATGATTACGGGGCAAGCAAGCATCACGGCCATACGCCGGGGATGTTTATTAAAAAATTCTGGTTGAGTTTGGTTTTAACTATTCCGATCGTCGTTTATTCCGATATTCTTAAAGAACTTTTTGGATTTAAAGCGCCGCAGTTTTTTGGTTCGTCGTATATTCCTTTTGTTTTGGGATCAGTCGTCTTTTTTTATGGCGGCTTGGTTTTTATTGCCGGTGCTTGGCAAGAAATTAAATCTAAAACTCCGGGAATGATGATTTTAATCGCTTTAGCGATTTCAACCGCTTATTTTTACAGTATTTTTACTCTTTTATCCAAGAAAGGGCACGATCTTTTCTGGGAACTGGCGACTTTGATTACTATTATGCTTTTAGGGCATTGGTTGGAGATGAAAGCGATTTCCGGAGCGCAAAGCGCTTTAAAAGAACTATCAAAATTGTTGCCGGATACGGCGGAAATAATAATTCAAAATTCAAAAATCAAAAATCAAAATGACAATTCAAAATTTAAAATTGAAACAAAAGCGGTACCGCTTTCAGAATTAAAAATAAATGATATTATCTTGGTTCGGCCGGGCTCGAGAATTGCGGCGGACGGCATAGTTGTTGACGGTCAATCCGACGTTAATGAATCAATGATTACCGGTGAATCAAAACCGATTGTTAAAATTAAAGGCAAAGAAGTCATTGCCGGCACAATTAACGGCGATGGAGCATTAAAAGTTAAAATAACAAAAGTAGGAGAACAGACATTCCTGGCGGGCGTGATGCGGCTTGTTGAAGAAGCGCAAAAATCGAAATCACGACTTCAAATTCTTTCCGATAAAGCGGCGTTTTATTTAACCATTATTGCCGTTGTTACCGGTGGTTTAACTTTTGTTTTGTGGCTTTTAAGCAAAGCGGATTTCGGCTTCGCTTTAGAGCGGCTGGTAGCGGTATTGGTGATCGCTTGTCCGCACGCTTTAGGAGTGGCAATTCCTTTGGTGGCTTCAATATCAACTACTTTGGCGGCGAGACACGGTTTTCTAGTACGTCAAAGATTGGCATTGGAACTGGCTCGTAAAATTGATACTGTTCTTTTTGATAAAACCGGTACGCTGACAAAAGGAGAGTATGGCGTGGATAAATTAATAACCAATAACTTAATAACTAATAACCAACTCCTTCAACTTGCCGCTTCGGTTGACATTCATTCCGAACATTTTATCGCCAAAGCGATTGTTAAAGAAGCGGAGAAAAATAATTTGCCGCTTTTGTCGGTGAAAGATTTTAAAAGAATAGCAGGAAAAGGAATTTTCGGGATCATAAACGGGGATAAAATTTTTATCGGCGGGGAAGCGATTTTAACAGAAGCCGGAATTTCATTCCCTGAAGATTTTAAAAAAGAAATATCGAAGAACGCTGTTTCCGGCAAAACTATAATCTATGTCATAAAAAACAAAGAACTAATCGGTGCTATTGCTTTGGCGGATATTATTCGAGAAGAATCAAAAAAAGCGATAAAGGACTTGAAAGCGATGGGCATCAAAACAGCGATGCTCACCGGCGATTCGGAAAGTGCAGCGGAATGGGTGGCTAAAGAAATTGACATCGATGAATATTTCGCAAAAGTTCTTCCTGCGGAGAAAGCTGAGAAAGTGAAAATTCTTCAGAGACAAGGGTTGAAAGTGGCGATGGTCGGCGACGGCATTAACGACGCGCCGGCGCTTACTCAAGCCGATTTAGGAATCGCCATCGGTGCCGGCACCAACGTGGCGATTGAATCGGCCGGAATTATTTTGGTTCGCAACGACCCGCGCGATATAGTAAAAATCGTAAAACTTTCGCGGCTTACTTATAATAAAATGATTCAAAATCTTTTCTGGGCAACCGGTTATAACGTATTGGCCATACCTTTGGCGGCCGGCGCGCTTTATTTTAAAGGCATTCTGCTTCAGCCGGCTCTGGCGGCGATACTGATGTCTTTGAGCACAATTATTGTGGCGATTAACGCTGTTCTTTTAAAAAGAAAAGCGATATAATTCAGCATTGATGCAAATATGAAAAAAATAATAATTTTAATTGCGGCGGTAATCGTTTTAATTGGCGGAGTTTTTATTTTAAAATCCCAAAATATCGGCGCTAAATTTTTATGGGATTTATCTAACGGCGGCCAATGGCTCTTCCCTTTGGTGACGGCCGGCGCCTTGATTGATAGTATTAACCCTTGCGCTTTTTCGGTTTTGCTTTTAACGATTGCTTTCTTTTTAAGTGTCGGCGCTTTTCGTTCCAATATTTTAAAGTTCGGCGCAGTTTATATTGTTGGTCTTTTTATTTCTTATTTTTTGATTGGTTTGGGAATTTTCGGCGCTTTTCATTTCTTTAACACTCCGAAATTTATGGCAAAACTTGGCGCCGTTCTTTTAATCGGCCTTGGCGCTATCAATATTTTACAAGATATCTTTCCGCGATTGCCTTTTAATTGGCTGATGAAAATGCCGAAAGGCAGCGCTAATTTAATCGGTAAATTAATTTCTAAAGGTTCCTTGCCGGCGATTTTCGGCATCGGCGTTGTAGTCGGGCTCTGCGAATTTCCCTGCACCGGCGGGCCCTATTTAATGGTTTTGGGTTTGCTTCATGATTATTCTACTTATGCGAAGGGCTTGGCTTATCTCACTTATTACAATTTTCTTTTTATTCTTCCTTTAATTATTATTTTGCTTCTCGCCAGCAATAAAATTTTCATTGAAAAAATCCAAAGATGGCAGCAGGAAGAGCGGAAAATAACAAAATGGGGATTGCCGGCGGCAATGATTGCTCTAGGGGTGATAATTTTCTTTTTATGAAGCATGAATTTTTAATTAAAAGCGATTGTTTGGCTTGTTTGGGAATCGTTAAAGAGGTTATCAAAAAAATCGACGGCGTTAAAGAAGCGGAGATTGATTTAAAAACCGGAAAAGTTATTATTGATTACGAAGGTGATTTTAATCGCGAAGAATTAGCCGGAGTCGTTAAGGAAAAAACCGGCTATAATTTGGAATGAATAAAATTTTAATCATTTTAATTATTGTTGTAATTGCTCTGATTGCTTTTTTAATTTGGGGCGGGATTTGGAGCAGTAAAAAAAGCGATCCGAAACTGGAGTCTTTCGCTCAATGTCTGGCCGAGAAAAATATCACAATGTACGGAGCGGTTTGGTGCCAGTGGTGCAAAAAAGAAAAATCAAATTTCGGCGATGCCTTTAAATATGTGCCTTACGTGGAATGTCCGGAAAATACAAAAAAATGTCTGGAGCTTGGCATTAACGGCTATCCGACTTGGATTTTTCCCGATGGCAAGAAGCTTCAAGGTTATCAGGGATTGGAAAGATTGTCCCAAGAAAGCAGTTGTGCACTATAATAAAAAAGTTTAGTTGCCTAATTGTTTAATCGACTAAACATTTTAAACAGATTAGTTAGAGTGTAAAGTTCTTTAATTTATTTAATTTAAAAAGGAGGTGAAAGCGGATGGAAAAAGAAAAGATAAAAGAAATTCTCAAAGGGTTGAAATTGGCTCTTTACGGCGGGCATTTAACTTATCATGCCGCCATTAATGACGCGGAATTTCAAAAAGCGCTGGTAGAGATTCTTGAAGAAGTGTCGGAATGGAGCGAAGAGGATGAGAAAAAATTGAGCGTGTTAGCCGAAAAGGTTGAAAAAGAAACCGAGAGCAAGAAAACCGCCGGCGAAAAGTTTAAAACCATTAAAGAGATTTTAAAAATCGGCGGCGCGGCGGCAATCGGCGTCGGAGCCGGCCTGGCAGGATACGCGGCTTATCAAGCGTTGAAAAAGAAAAAATAATAGCGCGGCGCTAAAGATGTTAAAAATTCAGCGCCGCTTCTTTTTTGATAATTTTTGATAAATAGTCTAAAAAATATGCGATCGCATATTTTTTAGACCAAAAGGATTGTTCGTAAGATGATTTAAAATAGGATGATTAAAAATAAAATATATGTTATTATTTTAAATAATTTTAAAAATGGAAATATTTTTTTTCATTATTTTGTTTATTTTACTTGGAGGTTTGACGGGGATTTTTTGGTTTTTAAAAAATCGGTTGGCGGCTCCCAAAAACGACGAACAGGCGCTTTTAATGCTTCAAAATCAGATTAATGAAGTCACCAGGACTCTTGATGTAAAACTGGGCGAATCGACGCAGATTATTCAGCGCCAATTCGGCGAAAGCGCCAGAATCATTAAAGAAATTACTCAGGAATTGACCAAAGTCGGCGAAGGCCAAAAGCAAGTGATTGACATCGCCAAACAATTGGAAAGTTTGCAAGATGTTTTAAAAAATCCGAAACAGCGCGGAGTTTTGGGAGAATATTATTTGAAAACGGTTTTGGAAAACGTTCTGCCGCCCGGAACTTTTCAGATGCAATACGAATTTAAAGACGGCACAATGGTTGACGCCGCGATTTTCGTTAAAAATCAAATCATCCCCGTTGATTCCAAATTCAGTTTGGAAAATTACAACCGGCTTTTAGAGACAAAAGACGAGGCCGAGCGTCAGCGTTTGGAAATCGCTTTTCGCGACGATTTAAAAAATCGCATTGATGAAACCGCCAAATACATCAAGCCGGAAGAGGGGACGATGGAATTCGCTTTTATGTTTATTCCGGCGGAAGCGGTTTATTACGATTTATTGGTCAATAAGATTGGCGCCGTCAAATCAAACACCCGCGATTTGATTCAGTACGCCGCCGGCGAGAAAAAAGTAATGATTGTTTCGCCGACCACTTTTTTGGCTTATCTTCAGACCGTTCTTCAAGGGCTTAAAGCTTTGCAAATCGAAGAATCCGCCAAAGAAATCAAAAAACGGGTTGTTGAATTGGGAAGGCACCTATCGAGTTATGAAACTTATATGAAAAAATTAGGCGTTCATTTAGGGACTTCGGTTAATATGTATAATTCCGCTTACAAAGAACTTAGTAAAATAGACAAGGACGTTTTGAAAATCTCAGGAAAAGCCGTTGACATTGAACCGACACTTTTGGACAAGCCGCGCTATGAAACGGAAGATTGACGAAATTATTGCGGAGATTTTTGCGATTGCCGGCTTAATTCTTTTTTTTGGAAAACGGGAATGGTTTCCCGATTTTTACAATCCGAAATTTATGGCCGTGATGGCTTTTCTTTCTTCTTTTTTAATTTTTCTGCCTCGATTATTTTTTAAAACAAGCGACGACGCGGAAAAACAAAAGTCGTTGAATTTTCTTCAAACCGGTCTGGTAATAATTCTTTTGTTAAACGGTTTGGGCTCACTCGGTTTTTTCCAAATGTATAAAATCGGTTTCGAATACGATAAATTTCTCCATTTCGTCGTTCCTTTTGTTTCTACAACGGTTATCGGCCGTTTCGGTTTCCAGTGGTATGGATGGAGTTTTAAAAAATCGGTTATTTTGGCGGCAAGCATTGTTCTTTTAGGAGGATTTATCTGGGAATTTTTCGAATTTTTCGGAGATTATTTTTTAAAAACGCAAATGCTCGGTTATTACGGGAAATTCATCGTTAAAGACACGGTTTGGGATTTAATAATCAATGCGATTGGTATTGCCAGCGGCATAGTTGCCTTCGCAAAATTTGACAAATTTCGTTTTATATGATTATTTTAATGCAGTAATTCAAATTTTAAAATTGAGGAGGTGATTAGGTATGGGTAAGACAAACGGCGGCGTGTCGGAGCACGCTATAAAGAGAATAATCAAACAGTATTCTTGTCCACTGGACGAAGGGGAAATAAGAAAAATAGTAAGAGAAGAAAAAAATGTCTCGGGTATCAAGAAAAAGAGCGGTTATTTCATTTTCTCCGAACAGACGATTAGAAAATTAAATCTTGTAGTTCGGCCGGATAGAATACTTATAGGCATCGTTTCTTTCGGGACGGTAGTAACTGTAGAAGACAAAAGTTCTGTAAGAATTTCTTAAAAAGGAGGGAAAATGAATCTGTTCAAAATTTTGGTGGTAGACGACGACAAAGTTATAAGAAAATTAATAAAAGATATTATAACGTTGACGCTCGGGTACGAGGTTATGTCGGCGGACAATGGAAATGAAGCAATTGAAGCGTTGTCAAAGCATCACGTTGACCTTGTGATTACAGACTATGACATGCCTTTTAGGAACGGCGGAGAACTGACAAAATTTATCAAGCAGAACTATCCGAATATAAAAGTAATTCTGGTGAGCTCCGATATTGAGAAGATTAAGGAAGCAGTCATTGCCGCCGGCGCCGATCTGGTTATGGAAAAACTTAAGTTTATTCATGTGGAAAACATGAAATTCCACATCAATAAACTTCTTAAACTCCTTTAGTATTTTTGGGGGACAACCGCGCCCCCCATTTTTTTTATTAGCAGTCATGACAGGACTTGACAAGGCTTTTTTTGTTATTAGAATTTTTTATGTATGAACATTAAACCTCTTTCCAATCACGTTTTCCTCGAGCCGGTCGAGGAGGAAAAAACTACCGAATCCGGCATTGTTATTCCCGAGACGGCGGAAAAAGAAAAGCCGATTAAAGGCAAAATTATTGCCGTCGGTCCGGGCAAAGTAAACGAGAAAGGCGAGCGAATCGCGCTTTCGGTTAAGGTCGGCGACATTGTTTTATTTAAAAAATACGGGCCCGACGAGATTGAAATTGAAGGCAAAAAATATCTGGTCGGGGACGAGGAGGATATACTTGCGATAATTGACTAACAACTTACAACCTACGACTAACGACAAAATTTAATAAATAAGATTGTTAGTTGTAAGTTGTCAGTCGTAAGTCACAAAAGGATATGGCTAAACAACTTTTATTTAACGAAAAAGCGCGAACCGCGCTTAAAAAAGGGGTCGATAAATTAGCGGATGCCGTAAAAATTACTCTTGGTCCCAAAGGGAGGGCTGTTGTTTTGGAAAAAGGCTATGGTGCGCCGACAATTACTTATGATGGCGTGACCATCGCTAAAGAAATTGAACTCGAAGACAAGGTTGAAAATATGGGAGCTCAACTTATTAAAGAGGTGGCTTCCAGAACAAATGATGTTGCCGGCGACGGCACCACCACCGCCACTTTATTGGCGCAGGTACTGATAAGCGAAGGTTTGAAAAACGCTACCAGCGGCATTGACGTGGTCGGAATGCATAAGGGAATGCAAAAGACTTATGAGGCGGTTTTAAATTACTTAAAAGAATCTTCCAAAAAAATCACTACCAAAGAAGAAATCGCTCAAGTAGCGACGATTTCCGCCAGAGACGAAGAAATCGGCAATTTAATCGCCGACGTTATTGACCAAGTCGGCAAAGACGGCGTGGTAACGGTTGAAGAATCCCAAACAATGGGAATTTCCAAAGAATTGGTTGAGGGTTTGCAGTTTGACCGCGGCTATATCTCTCCGTATATGATTACCAATTCGGAAAGAATGGAAGCGGTTTTGGAAGAACCGTATATTTTAGTAACAGACAAGAAAATTTCTTCCATCAATGAACTTCTGCCGCTTTTGGAAAAATTAGTGAAGACCGGTAAAAAAGAATTGGTGATTATTGCCGATGATGTGGAAGGCGAGGCGTTGGCGACTTTGGTTGTCAATAAAATCCGCGGAATTTTTAACGCTTTGGCGGTTAAAGCGCCGGGGTTCGGTGACCGAAAAAAGGAAATGCTGGAAGATATTGCCATTGTTACGGGCGCCGATTTTATTTCTGAAGATTTGGGAAAGAAATTGGAGAATATTGACATTACTTCTTTGGGCCAAGCTCATCGAGTAGTTTCCAACAAAGATAATACTACGATTGTTGCCGGTAAGGGCGATAAGGAGCAAATTGCAAAGCGCATAGCGCAAATTAAATCGCAAATTCAGAAAACTGATTCCGAATTTGATAGAGAAAAACTTCAAGAAAGACTGGGTAAATTATCTGGCGGGGTGGCGGTCATTAAAGTGGGCGCCGCCACCGAAGTGGAGCAAAAAGAAAAGAAATACCGGATTGAAGACGCGGTCAACGCCACTAAAGCGGCGATTGAAGAAGGAATTGTAGCCGGCGGCGGCGTGGCTTTGGCAAGAGCCGGAGAAATCGTCAAAGAAATAATTGAAAAATTCGATAAAGAACAATTGGCTGAAATCGTCGGAGCGAAAATTGTTTTGGAAGCGCTTTATTCGCCATTAAAGCAAATCGCGGAAAACGCGGGTTATGACGGCGCCGTTGTTCTGGATAAAATTATTCACCAAAAGGATGATTACGGTTTTAACGCCGCCAGCGGAAAATTCGAACATCTGATTAAAGCCGGAATAATTGATCCGACAAAAGTGACGCGTTCTGCTTTGGAAAATGCAGTCTCTATTGCTTCAATGCTTTTAATCACCGAAGCGGTAGTCGCCGATTTGCCCGAGAAAAAAGAAAAAGGCGGGCATAATCATGAGATGATGGGGGAAGAGTACTAATTAACTAACAACCAACAACCAACGACTAACGACAATAAAATTTAAAGAATAAGACTCCGCGAGAAATCGCGGAGTTTTTTATTTGACAAATTTCAATTTTTTATGTTAATCTTTGGAAAGTAAAACTTTAACAAATAATAGATTCTTTGAGTCTATTTATAATAATAAAGAAAAATAAAAGGAGGAGATGTGAGATGAAAAATAGGCCAAGTTGGGACGAGATTTTTATGTTTCAGGCAATTGCTTGCGCTACGAGACACAGTTGTTTGAAGCGTGGTGTTGGCGCGGTGTTGGTAAAAGATAAAAGAATAATCGGCAGCGGCTATAACGGAGCCGCAAGCGGAATTACCAGTTGCCGCGATCTCGGATATTGTTATTACGAGCATCTGGCGCAAAATGAAAGAAAAACAAACGGCGGCGATCTTGATGACATTAAGGAAAAATTCAAGATTTACTGCCAGGCGGTCCATGCCGAAATGAACGCGTTATCTCAATGTTCTCGCGATGAAGCCAGAGGAAGTGTTCTTTATATCACGAATTATCCTTGTACGAAATGCGTTCAGGATGGGATAATTACCAACGGCATTAAAGAGGTAAAAATTTGGAAAGAATATCTTCAGAATCCCACTCTTACCGTTGATGAAAAAAGAGCGAGCGAAAGAAAACTGTTGGAAGCGGGCATATCGGTTAATTATATCGGGTTGTCAAAAGAAAGAATAAAAGAGATAGCTCTGTATATGGCTGATGTTGTCGGCGAAAGAACGGATTATAAATTTAAAGGAGGTGAGTAATTATGCCGCTTTACGAAATTCCATGTTTGATGAGATTTACAAAACTTGATCCACAAACTCTGCATTCAAAAATTACATGTCTTCACATTGATGAAGTTGGTCTATTTGTTTACTACGACAAAGAAGAGCAACTCGATCCTAATTATATAAAGAGGCATCTAATAGGAAGAAAAAGAACGATATGCGTTGTGGAAGCAGATAATATCGAAAAAGCCATAGAAAAATTCTTCAACGAGTATCAAGGTTCAATGATTGGAGGCGAGGAAGAGGCAAAGGCTTTGTGGATTGATAGAGAAGAGCCAATTTTAGAGTTGCCTCATTGCGAGTTGATGTGCAAAAACAAAAAAGGAGAATTTATTTGTGGCGAGGAGAATGAGGAGGGAAATGGGATATTTGGGATGTGTGTGCTGGAAAGATATGATGCTCCGGATGAGTGTGTAGTTGCTGAATTTCACAGCAATATCCACGATGGGATGATTCCAGTCATATCTATTGGCGGCTATAAGGTTATTTTATCCGCGGATATAGCTTAAGTATAAAATAACAGGCGTTAGCAAGCGATTGCTAACGCCTCAATTTTTTTATAAAATTCAAAAATGAAAATCAAAATTCAAAAAATTGATTCCAGCGCGATAATTCCAAATTATGCCAATGAAAATGACGCGGGCTTAGATTTGTATTCGGTTGAAGATTTGATTTTGAAAAAAGGCGAAAGAAGCGTGGTGAAAACCGGAATAAAAATGGAGATTCCTGACGGCTCTGTCGGATTAGTTTGGGATAAAAGCGGATTGGCTTTAAATAGCGGAATAAAAACCATGGCCGGAGTGATTGATTCCGGTTATCGCGGGGAAATTAAGATAGTTTTGATAAATTTGTCCGACAAGGATTTTGAAATTAAAAAAGGCCAAAAAATTGCCCAGATGCTTATTCAAAAAGTTGAGCGGCCGAAAATCGAATTAGTTGAAGAACTTAATGAAAGCAAAAGAGGAGAGGACGGTTTTGGAAGCAGCGGCTTATACTAATCAGAAAATCTTTATATATTGCATATCTCAGACATCTAAATATTTAGATATCTAATATGACGACGATCGTCGTCATATTAGATAATTTAAATTAACTACTATTTATTAATTATTAATTACTATGATGCTTTTTTATTTTGCCAAAATTTCCTTTGTTTGTTATAATTTTATAAATGATTAGCGGAAAGGTCGATTTGGAAAAAATTTATAGAGCATTATAACGAAAGCCATGAATTATTTAAACTTAACAAATATTATCGTTGTTGCAATCGCGGTCATTGTTTTATGGCTTATTTTGACTTTTAACGGCTTGGTTCGCCGACGGTATAGAGTGAGAGAGGCATGGTCTGATATTGATATCCAACTAAAGCGAAGATACGACTTGATTCCGAATTTAGTAGAAACGGTTAAGGGTTATATGGCGCACGAGCAGGGAGTTTTTGAAAAAGTTACGGAAGCACGAACCAAGGCAATGGGAGCGCAGAATAAAAATGAAAAAGCCGGAGCGGAAAACATTTTAAGCAACACTCTTAAAACTCTTTTTGCGGTTTCGGAGAATTATCCGGAACTAAAAGCCAACGCCAATTTTTTGGATTTACAAAGAGAGTTGGCGGATACCGAAAATAAAATCCAAGCGGCACGGAGATTTTATAACACTAATGTGATGGATTACAACACAAAAATTACGGTTTTTCCGAACAATCTGATTGCTGGCATGCTTGGGTTTAAAAAAGAAGAGTTTTTTGGAATTGAAGAAGAAGAAAAACAACCGACTCGGGTTAAATTTTAACCATAGACATAAAGTTTTGATATAGTCTTCTATAATGCGGTATAAGGCACTATACTATCTGTAATTTATGACTTTGTACGGACAGAAATCAAAAAATATTCGCAAAACCTGGGTTTTATTTACGCTTTTTTTGCTTGTTGTTATTGGTATCGGCTGGGTATTCAGTCAAATTTACAGCAACCCGTCAATTTTATATTTCGCGGTGGTTTTCAGCATTTTGATGAACGTTATTGCTTATTGGTTTTCTGATAAAATTGTTTTGAAAATGGCAAAAGCAACGCCGGTGGAAAAGAAAAACGCGCCAGAATTTTATAATATTGTGGAGAATTTATGTATTACCGCCGGCTTGCCTTTGCCGAAAATCTATATAATTCATGAACAACAGCCAAATGCTTTTGCCACCGGCAGAAATCCGAAACATGCGGTGGTCGCCGTTACCGAAGGACTATTGGAAAAACTTGACCGAAGCGAATTGGAAGGTGTAATCGCTCATGAGTTGTCGCATATCGGCAATCGCGATATGTTGTTATCAACGGTTATTGTAGTGCTGGTTGGTTTTATTTCCATTCTTTCGGATATATTTTTGCGTTCGGCGATGTTTGGCGGTTTAAGCAGGAGAGACGACAGAGACGGCGGTCAGGCTGGAGTAATTCTAATGGTCATTGGCATGGTTTTGGCGATTTTGGCGCCAATCGGCGCGATGCTGATCCAATTGGCGATTTCGCGAAAAAGGGAATTTCTGGCAGATGCCTCCGGGGCGCTTTTAACTCGTTATCCCGAAGGTTTGGCAAAAGCGTTGGAAAAAATTTCAGCGAGCAATATTCCGATGAAAGCGGCCAACAACACCACCGCTCATTTATGGGTTGATAATCCGTTTAAAGGCAAAAGAATTTCCGGATTGGCTAAATTATTTATGACTCATCCGCCGGTTGAGGAAAGAATAAAAGCCTTGCGCGGCATGAACGTTTAATAATATGCAGGAAAACATAGAATCAATTAAAGAAGAAAAACCCGACGAAGAAAAGAAAGAAATCGAAATTGATTTGGATGAAATCGCCAAAGAGTACGCGGAAAAATTGCGCGGTGAAATCGAAGAGATGAAAAAAGACAATGCAGACCCTCATCTTAAATATGTAAATCCTCGAGAGCTGACCTATGACGATTTAATAATTTTTGATAAAGCAAAGAAAAACGAATTAACCGCGCCGGAGTTTATGGATTATTCGGAAAGATTAAAACAGTATTTTAAAGAACAAAAACACAGCGAGAAAGAAAATCAGATAAAAGAGCAAATAAACGAATTAAAAAATAAACATAAAACAAAAGAAATATCCGGTGAAGAATTTAAAGAAAAATTCAGGAATTTATTGCGTGAATACGATAAAGAAAAATCCGGCGGTTATGAAGCGGCGGGTAAGTCCGATTCGCGGGCGACTTTTGAAGCAATGATTCACAACTGGTTAATAAGTTCCGGCAAGATGTAATGGAAAGGTGCAGGAGTGGTTTAACTGGCGGTCCTGGAAAGACCGTATACCGCAAGGTATCGAGGGTTCGAATCCCTCCCTTTCCGCCAATAAAATAGTTTTTACATGGCGAATATTTATAAAAAAAACGCGATAAAATTTTTAACAATTTTATCGATTTTGACGGTTTTGGTTTTTGGTTTTTATTTTTGGCAGAAGCCGAATTTAGTTTTTGGAACTGCCTATACGCTTACCCAAACAGATTGGTCGGGAGGCGTTTCTGCTTCAACAGCGGCTTATCCAACGAATCAAACCGGATGGACTTATTATTCTTCGGCTTCTAGTTCGGTTAATTTTTCAACCGTCGGTCAAATTTCACTTTCTTCGGTTTCGGCTTCAACAACGCAAACAACAGATACGGATTTCAGCGCCGGAACGCATTCAAGCACGACAATTTCCGGAACAGCGGCGGCGGCGAAATTGGAATTGGCAAGTTCTACCACTTACGCCACCTCCGGCGTATTTACTTCAGGAGTGATTGATTTAGGGCAGAGCGTTAATTTTTCAAATCTTAATTTTAATATAACTTTACCGGCCAGCTCTTCTTTAGTCCAAACATGGGGGAAAAATTTATACGGGCAACTCGGCAATGGCACCACTACCGATAGTAATGTTCCGGTTGACGTTTCTGGCATTGCTAATGTGGTATCGGTTGCTGGTGGAGACCAACACTCTCTTGCTCTTTTATCCGATGGCACAATTAAATCTTGGGGATGGAATTCGAGTGGTCAATTAGGAGACGGCACTACCGCTAATAAATCTACTCCTGTTTCGGTATCAGGCATTACTAACGCAGTGGCAGTCGATGCCGATGGTTATGCGTCCATGGCTCTTTTATCTGACGGAACTGTAAAGGCATGGGGATATAACGGTACCGGCCAACTCGGCAATGGTACCACTACCAATAGTTCTACTCCTGTTTCGGTATCAGGCATTACTAACGCAGTGGCGATTGCCGCGGGCTATTATCATTTTCTTGCTCTTTTATCCGATGGCACAATTAAAGCGTGGGGAAGTAATGGTTATGGAGAATTAGGAGACGGCACTACCGCTAATAAATCTACTCCTGTTTCGGTATCAGGCATTACTAACGCCGTGGCGGTTGCTGGCTGCGGCCATCACTCAATGGCTTTGCTTTCTGATGGAACTGTTAAGGCTTGGGGTGCTAATTACAGCGGTCAATTAGGTGATAATACAACAGTCGATAAATCCATTCCTATTACAGTATCGAATATTTCCAACGCGGTGGCGATTGGTTGCGGCGATGCCCATTCATTAGCCGTTCTTTCCGATGGGACGGTTAAATCTTGGGGGTATAATGGTTTCGGTCAATTAGGGGACGAAACAACGATTACTAGATGGCTTCCAGTTACCGTTTCAGGAGTTTCCAATCCTAAATTAATAGCTGCTGGCGGCGCTCATTCTCTTGCTCTTTTGTCAAATGGGACGGTGATGGCGTGGGGGAAGAACGATTTGGGACAATTAGGAGATGGAACTAACATTAATAAACCAACGCCAATTGTTGTTCCGGGCGTCAGCAACGTCGTAACGCTTTCTGCGGGAAACGGCGGACATTCTCTCGTAATTAGAGGAGGCGTAGAGGTTCAAATTGCTACCGCTGATTCTTCTAATGGTCCCTGGAATTATTCCGGGACAAACGGATTAGCCACCACTACCAGAACATATTTTAATTCTTCGGGTCAGTTCATTCCTTCTGATTTGGATAATAAGCGTTATTTAAAGTATAAAGTTTATTTAAAAACAAACAATACAAATTATTCTCCTTCTTTAGACGACATTACTGTAAATTATACTTATTATCCTTCTTCTCAGTCTTTAATTTCTTCTGCATATAATAGCGCTAACGCGAACAATATTTTTGAAAGCGTTGCCTGGGATGAAGACGTCAGTTTGCCGTCAGGCGCCGGAGTAACTGTTTCTTTAAGAACGGCTTCTAGTTCCACTGGCTTAGACAGCGCCGCCTGGAGCGATTTTACAAATGCAACTACCGGTTGTTCCAAAAGCGGAGCCAGAGTAACTTGTTCAAGCAGCGCAATTCCTGCTGGTTTGAAAGACGGTTCAAACGACCAATGGTTTCAGTATAAAACTACCTTAACCTCGAACGGCGCGAATACACCAACCGTTTCAGAGTTAATTTTTTCGTTCGGCGCTCCTCCCTCCAACCCCACAATCGGAACTCCAACGGCCTTATCTTCTTCTTCGATCCGCTGGAATTTCACCGACAACGCCGATAATGAAACAGGATTTAAAATATACACCACAACAAGCAATCTTGTTGCTTCCAGTTCTTCCTCCAACTTAACTTACATCGACGAAACAGGCTTATCGGAAAACACTCAGTACGCCAGACATGTAAGAGCCTACAATGAATTCGGAGACTCAGCAAATTCCTCGCTTTCTTCTTATATTTACACTCTTGTAGACCCTCCGACCAATTTCACTGCCACGACGATTTCCAGTGACAGTATTGCTTTATCCGTTGACAGTTTTCCAAACAGTTCCGCCGGTTCTTCTGGATATTACTTTTCTCGCGCAGGAGCAAACTCCGGCTGGATACAGAATAATTCTTGGACAGACACCGCTCTTTCCTGCGGAACTTCTTATGATTATTCCGTCAAATACAGAAACGGCGACGGAGTGGACACTTCTGCTGTTTCTTTGACGGTATCGACCAGCGATTGTCAAAAAAATAAATCGGATATTGCGATTAATAATAACGGCAATGAAAAAATTAAAAGTAGCGACAAAGAAGCCGCGACAAAGATTTCTATAAATTTTTCAAATAATCTTCTCAGGGGCGATACAGGGATGGAAATAAAGCGTTTGCAACAATTTTTAAACGCTAACGGATTTAAAATTGCTGACAAAGGATGGGGCTCTCCGGGCAAAGAAACGGAATATTTCGGTCCTCTCACAGAAAAAGCTTTAATCGAGTTTCAAAAAAAACACGCGGAAGAAATTTTTAAATCGGATGTGGGTTATAAACTTGGCGTTCTTGATTTTAAAACCGCGGAATTTATAAATTCTCTAGAAAAAATAAATTTTAAAGCAAAGCAGGTAATTTTTGTTCGCGATCTTGAACAAGGAATGCAATCAGAGGAAGTGAAAGAATTGCAAAAAATTATGGCGACTATGTCGGAAATATACCCCGAAGGTTTAATTACGGGCTATTTCGGCCCCCTGACAAAAAAAGCGATACAAAGGTTTCAGTTGAAATATGGAGTGGTGAATTCGGAATTTGATATCGGATTCGGCCGTTTTGGCCCAAAAACAAGAGAAACATTAATTAATGTTTTAAATCAATAAATTAAATGTTTTCACGCACGCAAAAAATTAATCTTTCACCGATAAAAACTATCGAGCTTTTAGCTTCGCAAATTCCGGATGTGATTTCTTTGGCGCAGGGCGTGCCTTCTTTTGATACGCCGGAAGTGGTTAAAAAAGCGGCAATAAAAGCCTTAAACAGGGGAGCGGTGGCAAAATATTCTTTAACTTACGGTTTGCCGGAACTTCGGGAAACCATCGAACAAAAATTGGCCGAAGAGGGAATGTATTATGATTTTGAAAAAGAGATTATCGTGACCGCCGGTTCGATTGAAGCGATTACCGCGGCTTTAATTGCGATTATTGATGCCAAAAAAGACGAAGTCATTTTATTCTCACCGAGCTATACTTCTTATGCCGAAGCGGTGAAAGTCAGCGGCGGCAAACCGGTTTTCGTCAATTTAATCGAGGAGGATGGTTGGAAAATTAATTTTAAAAGTTTAGAGAGAAAAATAAATAAAAAAACCGCGGCGATTTTATTCTGTAATCCCAATAATCCGACCGGAACGATTTTTTCGAGGGAGGATTTGTTAAAAATCGCTGATTTGGCGGAGAAAAACAAATTTTTTATTTTAAGCGATGAAGTTTATAAGGACTTTGTGTATGAGGATTCACCCGCATTTCTGGCGGAATCGCGGTTGGTTCGCCCCAGCGAACCGCCGCCGCTTGACTCTCGTTCCGTCGGCTCTCAGCTTCGCTTCGAGACCGAGCCCGACGGAACTTTGAGACATTCCGTACGAAACACAGAAGAATCATCTTTTTTCTCTCTGGCGCAAATTCCGGAATTACGAAAAAGAGTAATTAGAATTTTCAGTCTTTCTAAGGCTTACGCAATGACTGGTTGGCGAATTGGTTTTTTGCACTCTGACGAAGAAAATGTTAAAGAAATTTTAAAAATTCACGACTCCTTGGTAACCTGCGCGCCGGTGGTTTCGCAGTATGCGGCAATGGCCGCCTTGGATTTTGCTGATCCGGAAATTGAAAAATTCCGCAAGCAATACCAGGAGCGGCGCGACTTGATTTGCGCTCATTTGGACGAACTTTCCGATCTTTTTTCTTACCAAAAACCCCAAGGCTCTTATTTTGTTTTTCCGAAATTATTACCGAAAAGAGATTCTTGGCAATTCGCTTTGAGTTTGCTTGATAAATCTCATGTGGCGGTAGTGCCGGGTGTCGCTTTTGGTCCGAACGGCGAAGGCCATATTAGAATGTCGTTTGGAAGAAGTGAAAGAGATATCAACGAAGCATTTAAAAGAATTAAAGAATATTTTATTTAGCAGTATAGTAGATTATACCGGTATAGTCTACTATACTGACAATCTAATAATGAAAAAATGAAAAATGGAAAAAGTATTTTTTAAAAGAATAATTCAATTTTTGCTAAAGTGGTTGGCGAAAATATATTTATGGCGGACGAAGCCCTATGTAATTGTGGTTGCCGGAACAACCGGCAGGCATTGGATAAAGGAGGCGATTAAAGAATCTTTGGAAGAAAAAAATTTTCCGGTTCGGGCGAACAAAAAAAATTTCAACGCCGAAATCGGTTTGCCGCTTTCGATTTTGGGTTTGTCATCAGGCAACGGGAGTTTTTTTGGATGGCTCAACGCATTGAGCATGGGATTGAGGAAAATTTTTCTTCGTCGATCTCCAGTTGTTAGTCAGAACTATTTAGTTCTCGAGATGGCAATTAACAAACCAGACAATATGAAATATTTATTGAGCGTTGTTAAGCCGCAGACGGCAATTTTAACAACCATCACGATGATTTATCAGGAGAATTTTGAAGATTTGGACGGTATTGCTGAGGAATATCAAAAATTGGTTAAAGTTTTGCCGTGGAACGGATTTTTGATTTTAAATTTCGACGACGAGCGGATAAAAAATCTGACCCAATTTTTTGACGGTAAAAAAATTACTTACGGTTTTTCCGACGGCGCCGATTTTCAAGCAAAACACATCAGGAAAATTCCAATAGGCCAAGAATTTCATTTACATATCACTAATCCCAAAGCGAACCGTTTAATTCAAATTAATCGCTTCGGCAACCATCATATTTATGCCGCTTTAGTGAAAGAAATTATCAAAGAAAATTTTAAAATGCCGCAGCAGGATTTTTTCAGCAGAATTATTAAATAGATTTGCCTTATTCTCTTTTAATTATTAAAATATAGGTAATGACTTCTCCGATCCAAGAAATCAAAGAACGCTTGGATATTGTTGAATTTATCCGCTCCTATATTCCGCTCCTGCCGGCCGGCAAGAATTTCAAGGCGCCCTGTCCTTTTCACAAGGAAAAAACGCCTTCTTTTATGGTTTCTCCGGAAAGGCAAACCTGGCATTGCTTTGGCGCCTGCGGTGAAGGCGGCGACATTTTTAAGTTTTTGATGAAATACGAAAATTTGGAATTTTATGAAGCTTTGAAAATTTTGGCGGAAAAAGCCGGTATCGAACTTAAAAAAATCAGCCCGATGGAGCACAAGCAATTCGGTGTTCTTTTTGATATCAACGAAGCGGCAAAAGAATTTTTTAAAAAAGAATTGGAGCGTTCGGCCGAATCGTTAAAATATTTGAAAGAACGCGGACTTAAAAAAGAAACCATTGAAGAATTGGAATTGGGATTTTCGCCAAACGGCTTCGACGATTTATCTCGTTATTTAATCAATTTAGGTTTTAATATTAAAGATATTGAAAGAGCCGGTTTAAATTATCGAAACGAGCGCGGAAGTTATGTTGACCGTTTTAGAAACAGGATAATGTTTCCGCTTTATAATCATTTTGGCAAAGCGGTCGGATTTTCTGGGCGCATTCTTCCTGATTTAGAAAAACCGGAAATAGGGAAATACGTCAACAGCCCAGAAACTCCGATTTTCAATAAATCAAAACTGCTTTACGGTCTGCATAAAACCAAAGATTCGATTCGCAAGACGCGTTCGGTTGTACTGGTTGAGGGCCAGATGGATTTTTTGATGGCTTATCAGGACGGCGTTAAAAATTTAGCGGCGACTTCGGGAACGGCTTTGACCGGCGAACATTTAAAAACTCTTAAGCGATTAACAGACGAATTGGTTTTCTTTTTTGATAACGACGAAGCGGGGCTGAACGCGGCCGAACGGGCAATTGATTTGGCCGGCGCCAGCGATTTCAACGTTAAAATTTTGGTTCTCAAAGATTTTAAAGACCCGGCGGAAGCGGTTGAAAAATCGCCGGGAATTTTGGTCGAATTTATAAATAAAACCAAGCCGGCGATGGAGTTTTATTTTGACCGGTATTTGACCGATGACCAACGATCAACGATCAACGACTTCGGCGATTTTAAAAAAAATATAAGAGTTATTTTGGGAAAAATTAAGATTCTTTCAAGCGCCGTTGAGCGGGCGCATTGGCTTAAAGAGTTATCGCTTAAAACCGGTGTTGATGAAAGAGCGCTAGCAGAGGAAATGATTGCATTAAAATCCGAAATTCAAAATACTAAATCCGGAACAATTACCCAATTACCAAATTATCCAATTACCCGAACACGTCGTGAATTGATCGCTCAGCGTCTTATCGGCTTGGCGATGATTAGGGAAAATTTTCATAATCAAATAAGAGAATACTACGATTATTTGCCGGAAGAATATTTAATGATTTTAAAAAGTTTGTTTGAGAAAGTAAAATTAGAAAATGAACAGCTGGTCAATTTATTAAATATAATTTCTCTGCGTTCTTCTTTTGAAGCCTCCGTGCTTGATGAGGAAAAAATTGACGATGAATTTCAAGAACTTTTAAGACAGCTCCGCCTGGAATACCTGAAAGAAAAAAGAAAAAATCTAATTTATCGTATAAAAGAAGCCGAAAAAAGCGGCGAAGAAGAAAAGGTCGTTTTAGTAATGAAGGAATTTGACGAAGTTTCAAGAGCTTTGCAAAATATATGACAAAATCAAAAATTAAAAATCAAAAACCAAAATGACAATTAAAAAATCAAAAATTAAAAAACACAAAAAAAATATTAAAATCAAACCAAAGCAGAAAAAGCAGAAAAAACAGAAAAAGAAAATTATTAAAAACAAGGAAAAAAAGAAGGTTTTTCAAAAAAAGATTGTAAAAAAAACCCAAAGGAAAGCAATCTTTCCACGGGGCAAGCCGAAATTTAAATTCGACGAATCGGCAATTGAAGAGTTAATTAAAACCGGCCGGCCTCGAGGGTTTGTAACCGACACTGAAATTCTTTCTTATTTTCCGCATATTGAAGACGATGTTGTTTTTTTGGAAACGGTTTACGACCGCTTAGAAAAAGCCAATATCAAAGTAATTGAAACCAGCCAACTTATTGAAGTTGATAAGAAAGAGGAGATAAGCAATAAAGAATTGAAGGAAGCGACAAGAATTGAAACGACGGCGTTGCCGGACGCGGTTCAGATGTATTTGAAAGAAATCGGAAAAACTCCGTTGTTAACCGGCGAACAGGAACGGGAGTTGGCGAAACGGGCCGAGAAAGGCGACGAAGAAGCTAGACAGCAATTAATTCGGGCGAATTTGAGGCTGGTCGTTTCAATCGCTAAACGCTATATTCATCGCAGTCCGAATTTAAGTATTTTGGATTTGATTCAGGAGGGGAATATCGGTCTTTCGCGGGCGGTGGAAAAATTTGATTATCGTCGAGGATTTAAATTTTCCACGTACGCGACTTGGTGGATAAGGCAGGCGATTACCCGTGCTTTAGCCGACCAGTCCCGGACTATTAGGATTCCTGTTCACGCCGTAGAAGCCATTGCTAAATATACTCAAACTAAGAGAAAAATGGCTCAGGAACTCGGCCGCGAACCATTGACTGAAGAAATCGCCATTGAAATGGGGGTGGCGCCGGAGAAGATTAGACATATCCAAAGAATTTCTCAGGAAGTTTTATCGCTTGAAACGCCAATCGGTGAAGAAGAGGAAGAATCGGTTTTGGGAGAATTTATTCGCGACGAAAAAAGTTTGACTCCGGCTCAATTGGCGGCTCAGGCCTTGCTTAAAAATCAAATCAGAGAAATTCTAATTGATTTGTCGCCGCGTGAGCAGGAAATTTTAAAATTGCGTTTTGGCCTGGAAGATGGTATTACCCATACTCTTGAAGAAGTCGGAAAGAAATTTGGCGTTACGCGGGAAAGAGTCAGACAAATTGAAGCCAAAGCTTTGGCGAAAATAAAATCCCATAAGAAAATAAAAGCGCTGGAAGAATATTAAGGAATTGGTTGAAAAATTTAAGCCGAAGGCGCAGAATTTTTCATAACCAAACCTTAACCCCGCCCTCTAAGTCTGTAGAATTGAAACAAGATATTTAATCAAATTTAATAGCAGTAAATAAAATCTATTCTTAGTTCAATGAGCATAGAGGGCGGGGTGCTCATAATATTATGGATAAAATTTTGATTTTCGTTTAAAATTTTATATAATTATGGTAAACGTCGAAAGTTAATTAAAAATAATTAATGAAAAATATGCATAAAAAATTGTTTTTCATCTCGCTTTTAATTTTAGCGGGAAGTTTAGCGGCTTTTTCGGTTAGCGCCCAAGAGGCGACCACAACGCCGCAAAATTCGGTCGACAGCGTGGTAGATCTTGGAGTGGAAAATCCGGGGATTCTTCCAACCAGCCCGTTTTATTTCTTAAAAGAATGGAGAAGGGGCATAACCAAATTTTTCACTTTTGACCCGATTAAAAAAGCCGAGTTAGAAGCTGAAGAAGCCAACGAGCGGGCGGCGGAAATTAAAAAAATAGAAGAAGTTGCTCCTCAAAACATTGAAGCTATAAGAAACGCCGCTGAAAATTACCAAAAAAATGCGGAGCGATTAAAACGGCGCCTTGAATCTTTAAAAGAAACAAGCCAGAATCCGAACGTCGATAAATTGATAGATAAATTACTTGATCGTTCCATCAAACATCAGGAACTTTTTGACAATCTAGAGAAAAAATTCGAAGAGAAGTCAGAATTAAAAGAGCAATTAAAAGCCGACCGGGAAAAACTCAACGAACTTATTTCAAAAGTTCCGGAAAAATTTGAAAATATTGAGGCTTTCAAGCAGAGGCTGGAAGAGAAAATTGAAAGCCGGCCGGAGGGGCCATTCAAAGAATTGCGAGCTGTTGAAATTTTAGAAAGAATTAAGGAAAAATTGCCTGAGCAGGAACAGGAAAAAATTCAAGAGTTAAAGGAGAATTTTATTAAAAAATTCGAGAATAGAATTGAAAAATTAAAAGAATCCGAGAAGATGAAGATTTTGTCTCCCGAAGTTTTAGAAAGATTACCCGGCGACCAGATGAGAAGAATGGAAATTTTAGAGGAAATTAAAAGCGGAATGACCAGGCCGGAAATTCGAGAAAAAATTAAGGAAGCGCGGGAAAAAATTTTAGAAGAAAAAATTGAAAAGCAAGAAATTGGTAAAGAAGAAATTGAAGAAATGATTCAGGAGGTTAAAGATTTGATTGTTAAGACAGAGAATGAAATCATAAACTTAAAAATCGAAACTCCTCAACCGATTAAAATATTGCTTGAGAGAGCGAAATCTCATTTGGCGGAAGCAGAAAAATCATTAACGGAAGAGAAAATTGGTGAAGCTTTTGGCCATATCACTTCAGCTGAAAGCGCGGCTAAAAACGCTTGGAAGCAAATTCAGCGTCAAGAAGAACAAAAAGATGAAGATAAAGATCAGCAAGAAGAGGAAGATGGCGGGGCAAAGTCGCAAATTCCCGGAAATATTGAAAATAGGGTTTGTATCCAGGTAATTACTCCGGCAAAAAATCCGCAGACCGGCGAATGCAAAGAATTTCCGACTCCTTGCGATATTCCTCAAGGATGGAAAAAATCAGAGCGGTGCGAAAGCAAAACTTTTATTCCTAAGCCGATTCAAGAAATTTTTCAAAGCGCACCGTTTCGCTCAAATCAATAATTTATAATTGTAAAAGGCGAAAAATTAACAAACTGTTTCGTTTTTAGCGAGACGGTTTGTTTTTTTAAAAAAACGCCTTGATAAAAATTCTAAAAATAAATATTATTTATAAAAATGTCTTCAAGCGAGATTCGTCAAAAATTTCTTGAGTTTTTTAAAAATAAAGGGCACGCAATTGTGCCTTCTTCATCTTTGATTCCCGACGACCCGTCAGTGCTTTTGACGACCGCCGGTATGCAGCAATTCAAAAGATATTATACCGGCGAACTTGATGCTTTAAAAGATTTTGGAAGTCAAAGAACGGCGTCGTGTCAGAAATGTTTTCGAACCAGCGATATCGAGGAAGTCGGCGACCAGACGCATCTGACTTTTTTTGAGATGTTGGGCAATTTTTCTTTTGGCCCGGTGGGCTCGGACAACCCCGAAGACTTTTCTAAAGACGGTTATTTTAAACGTTCAAGTATTTATTGGGCTTACGAGTTTGTAAGCCAAATTTTGGAAATTAACCCTGCTCGCATTGAAGTTTCGGTTTTTAAAGGCGATGAGGAAATTCCCTTTGATAAAGAATCTTATAAAATCTGGCATGAAGAAATCGGCATTCCAAAAGAAAAAATTATTTTCGGCAATCGAGCGGACAATTTTTGGGGGCCGACCGGCGACGAAGGTCCTTGCGGGCCGTGCACGGAAATTTACGTTGACGGCGTGGAAATCTGGAATCTGGTTTTTAACGAATATTATAAGGAGAAAGGCGGGGAGTACAGAAAAGTGGAAAAACCCGGAGTCGATACCGGAATGGGATTGGAAAGATTAACCGCGGTCCTGCAAGGCGTTGACGACGTTTTTCAGACCGACATTTTTGAGTCGCTGGTTTTAAAAATCAAAGAATCGATTCCTTCGCACGACAGGATTGTCAGAATTTTGGCAGATCATCTTCGGGCTTCCGTGTTTTTAATCGCCGACGGCGTCCGGCCGTCGAATAAGGAAGCGGGTTATATCCTAAGGCGTTTACTTCGTCGGATTTTGGCTTATCAACTCAAATATGACATTCATGCCGATTTATTCACGGAAAGCATGGAAATAATTAAAGAAAAATTCGAGAAAATTTATCCGGAAGTTAAAGAAACAAAAATTATTTTGAAAGTTTTGGAAGAAGAGCGGTTAAAATTCCAAGAAGCCGTTGGTCGGGGAATTAAAGAAATAGAAAAATATAAAGAAATTACCGGCGCCGTTGCTTTTTATCTTTATGAAACCTTCGGATTGCCTTTTGAATTAATAAAGGAATTGGCGTCGGAAGAAGCGGTTAAAAATTTGTTAAAAGAAGATTTTGACAAGGAATTTGAAAAACATCAGGAGATTTCTCGCGCCGGCGCGGAGAAAAAATTCGGCGGCCACGGACTGGTTTTGGATACCGGTGAACTGAAAGCGGCGAATGAAGAAGAAGCGAAGAAAGTTGTCCGGCTGCACACCGCTACTCATCTTTTACATTGGGCGTTAAGAAGAGTTTTAGGGGGAGAGGTAAGACAGATGGGTTCGGATATTAATGCCGAGCGTTTGCGTTTTGATTTTTCATTCAATCGCAAAATGACGCCGGAAGAAATTAAAGAAACGGAGGATTTGGTTAATCAAAAAATCAAAGAAGATTTAAGCGTTAATTTTAAAGAAATGCCGAAAAAAGAAGCGGAAAAAACCGGCGCGCTGTCTTTTTTCAAGGCCAAATATCCGGAAACGGTCAAGATTTATTATATCGGAGAAAATTTAGAAAATGCTTTCAGTAAGGAATTTTGCGGGGGGCCGCACGTCGGCCGCACTTCGGAAATCGGCGGTTTTAAGATTTTGAAAGAAGAGGCTTCAAGCGCCGGCGTTAGAAGAATCAGGGCTGTTGTTGAATCTTAATTTTTGTTAAAATATTTAAAACAATGAAAAAGAAAATAATCGACGTTTCCAAACCAATTTCCAAAAAGCCTGCACCGGCCGCCTTGAGCGAAGATTTTAAAAAATTAGACAAAAAAGTTGGCAAAAAATTAGAGTGGGAAATTGAAGAATTTGAAAAGAAAGAAGAGGAAAAGTTTAAAAAAGAAGAAAAACCGAAAAGAAAAACAAATAAATTTCCTCGCACCACTTATATTTTATCAGCACTAGTTTTATTTTTATTGGCGGGAACGGTTTATGCGGGAATCGAATTTTTGCCGAAAGCAACGATTAAAATTATTACAAAAAAAACCGAGTGGGTTTATAACGATTCAGTAATCGCCGATAAAAAAGGAGGCCAATTACCGGCCGAAATTTTTTCAGTCAAAAAAAATTTCAATTTTTCTTTCCAGGCGCTTGGTAGAAAGCAAGTGGAAAGAAAAGCCGGCGGCAAAATTATTATTTATAACGCTTTCAGTTCCAGCCCTCAGCCGCTTGTTGCCGGTACCCGTTTTGAAACGCCGGACAAAAAAATTTTTCGCTTAACCGAAAGGATTATTGTTCCGGGCGCTCAGGTAGTTGACGGGAAAATCAAATCTTCTAGTATTGAAGCGACAGTTATAGCGGATCAGCCAGGTTCTCAATACAATATTGGACCTGTTAGCCGTTTTTCCATTCCCGGATTTTCCGGAACGCCGAAAGAACGGGGTTTTTACGCCGAATCTAAAGAGCCGATGAAAGGCGGTTTTGTTGGAGAAGCGGCTTATCCGACCGAAGATGATATTAAAAAAGCTAAAGAACGAGCGAGGAAAGAATTACAAGATTATATTGATTCTTATTTTTCTCTTCAAATTCCTCAAGGATTTAAATTCATCGAAGGCAGTCGACAATTCAATATTTTAAAAGAAGAGGTTAATGCTGAAACCGATGAAAAAGGTAATTTCGCTATTTTTGCTGAAGGAGAATCAAAGGCAATCGGTTTTAAGGAATCCGATTTGTTGAGTTTGATGGAAAAAATGGCGCAAAGCGGTTTGGGAGAAAAATTCAGAATTAAAAACTATCAAATAGAATACGGCATCGGTCGGCCGGATTTCCAAAAAGGCCAGATTTCTTTCGCGCTTAATTTTAAAGGAGTTTTCGAAGAGCCGTTTAATGCCGAAGATTTTAAACAAAAAATTTCAGGGAAAGACGAAAAAGAATTAAAAACTTTAATTTCGTCGTATTCCGACATTCAAAAAACCGTTGTTTCTTTTTGGCCGTTTTGGATCAAACGGGTGCCGGAAAATTTAAAGCGAGTTGTCGTAGAAGTTGAGTGATTTCAATTAGACTTGACACTTGATATTTCAAGCCTTATTATATTTATCGCATGTCAGAAAAAAAGAAAGCGGTCGAGGGAATAATTATTGAAGCTTTGCCGTCGGCAAATTTTAAAGTTAGACTTTCGGCGGGCGAAGAAATTTTGGCTTATCCGGCCGGCAAGATGCGTTTGTATTTTATTAAAATTTTGCCGGGCGACCGCGTATTGGTGGAATTAAGTCCGGACGGCAAAAGAGGAAGAATTATTAGGAGATTGTAAATTACCGAATAACGAATTTCTTTCGAATTTACGAATAAACGGATTTGCAAATTCGTTTATTCGTACAGATTTGTTATTCGTTGATAGAGCGATAGCGAACATGAAAGTTAGAGCATCAGTAAAAAAAATTTGTAAATCGTGCAAAACCGTCCGTCGACAAGGTCGGATTTATGTGATTTGCAAAAAAAATCCGAAACATAAACAAAGACAAGGATAAATAATCCTACCAATATATTAATCATTACGAATATTACGAATTAGTAATATTATTAGTAGAAATTAGTAAATTAGTAGGAAGGTGGAATTATGAGACTTATTGGTATAAATATTCCCGACAACAAGCGTGTTGAAATCGCGTTGACTTATATTTATGGCATCGGTCCTTTTTTAGCGAATGAAATTTTAAAAACGACTAAAATCGATTTTAATAAGCGCGCCAAAGATTTGACTCCAGAAGAAATCAACCGCCTTAAAGAAGTAATTGAAAAAAAATACAAAATTGAAGGAGAACTGCGGCAATCAATCAAACAGAATATCAATCGATTAAAAGAAATTCAGTGTTATCGCGGCGTCAGGCATTTAAAAAGATTGCCGGTAAGAGGACAGAGAACCAAAACCAATTCTCGAACCGTTCGCGGCAACGTCAGAAAAACGGTCGGTAGCGGGAAGAGGAAAGTGGAGTTGAAATAATCCTACTAATGTATTAATTATTACAAATATTACGAATTAGTAATATTAGTAGAAAATCTAACTATGGGCAAGAAAAAAGTTATTCAAAAAACCGAACAGGAATTATTAAAGGAAAAAGAAAAGATGGAGGCGGCGATGACTAAGGCTGTTGCTAAAGCAGCTGCCAAAAAATTGGAAACCGGCAGAATTTATATTAATACCAGCTACAACAACACGATTTTGACGGCTGCCGATAGGCAGGGAAACGTTATCGCTTGGGCTTCGGCCGGCGCCTTGGGTTTTTCCGGTCCTAAAAAAGCCACACCATTCGCCGCTTCAAAAGTAGTTGCCACCATTTCTGAAAAATTAAAAAAAGTCGGGATCAGCAATCTTGAAGTCGTTGTCAAAGGCGTCGGCGCTGGAAGAGATTCTGCTATTCGTTCGCTGGCAAATCAGGGATTTAATATACTATCAATTAAAGATGTTACGCCGATTCCTCATAACGGCCCCCGCCCGCCGAAAGTGAGAAGAGTGTAATATTAAAAATTTCAAATTCCAAGCACCAAATTTCAAACAATATTAAATAATTAAAATTTCAAATTAAAAACATTTGGATTTCGATATTGGAATTTAGAATTTGTTTGTAATTTGGAATTTGTAATTTGGAATTTAAAAATTTGTGATTTTAGATACTACGCCGCTTGAACAAAAATTAGCAATAAAATTTAAAAACAAAAATTTTCTTAAGGAGGCTCTTACTCACCGTTCTTATCTTAACGAAAATCCTTCCTGGGGATTGCCTCATAACGAGCGTCTGGAATTTTTAGGCGATGCGGTTTTAGAATTAGCCGTAACCGAAAATTTATTTAAAAAATTTCCGGATTATCCGGAAGGACAATTAACGAGTTTGCGGGCGGCGCTGGTGAATTATCAGACAATGGCTAAAGTAGCCAAAAGCATCGAGCTGGAAAATTTTATTTTATTATCGAAAGGCGAAGCCAAAGATGCCGGTCGGGCAAGAGACGTAATTTTAGCCAATGCTATGGAAGCGGTTATCGGAGCGATTTATTTAGATGCCGGTTATTCCGAGGTGAGAAAAATAATTGAACGGTTTATCATTGAACCGAATTTAAATCAAATTATTGAATCCGAACTTTATAAAGATCCAAAAAGCCGGCTTCAAGAGATTGTTCAGGAGAAATTAAAATTGACGCCGACTTATCAATTACTCGAAGAATGGGGGCCGGACCATAAAAAGATATTCAAAATGGGAGTTTATTTTAACGGGAAATTAATCGCTCAAGGAGAAGGATATTCTAAACAAGAAGCGGAAGTGGAGGCGGCGAAGAAAGCGTTAAAGGACTTTGTTTAAAATTTGGCATGTTTTTAAAAAGTTTAGAACTTAACGGTTTTAAGTCTTTTGCTCAAAAAACGGTTTTGGAATTTCCGAAAGGAATCACGGCGATTGTTGGTCCAAACGGTTCGGGCAAAAGCAATATTATTGACGCCATCCGTTGGCTTTTAGGGGAACGAGAAGCGAAAAACTTAAGAGGCGCGAAAGCCGAAGATTTGATTTTTAACGGCACGCCGAAACGGTCGAGGGTTTCCTTGGCTTCGGCGAGTCTTAATTTTGACAATAATTCCGGTTTTTTCCCGGTTGATTTTAATGATGTTTCCGTTGTCCGGCGGGTGTCCCGCGACGGCGTTTCTCAATATTTTCTCAATAAAGCCGAAACAAAACTTAAGGATATTGTTGATTTTTTCAGCCGTTCGCGGCTGGGAACGAAGGGATTGATTATTATCAATCAGGGCGAGGCCGATTTATTCGTTAAGGTTTCGGCCGAAGAACGAAAGGCGATGATTGAAGAAATTCTGGGACTTAAAGAATATCAGATTAAAAAATCCGAAGCCGAAAGAAAATTAAAAAATACTTTTTTTAATTTGGAAAAAGTAAAAGCAATGATTGAAGAAGCGGCGCCGCGGGTAAGAACGTTAAAACGTCAAACCGCCAAATGGGAGAAAAGAGCCGAGATTCAAAAAGAATTGGAAGAAATGGAGAATAAATATTTTTCTTATAAATTAAGCGCGATTGAAAGTGTCCGGAAAGAAATTGAACCGAAATTAGATTTTTTAGAAAAACAAATAAGCGAAAAAGAAAAAGAATTAAAAATTTTGGAAGCGGATTTAAAAAAGATTGAATCTTCTTCCCTCTCAAAAGAGCGACCCGAGATTAAGGAAATTAAAAATTTAAAACAGCGTCTGGAAACGGAACGTTCTCTAATTCAGAAAGAGTTGGGAAGAATCGAAGCGAAATTAGAATTTTTAGCCGTCTCAAAAGGAGAGAGCGAATACCATTTCGATGCTAAAGAACTGCTTGATTTTGTTTACGAAACCAAACAAATTCTTGAACGGGGATTGGAGCGGGAAAATTTTGAGAATTTAAGAAAAATAATCGAAGAATTACTCGCGAAAATCGCTCAATTTTTAAATCGGGGCAGGGATAAACGGGTTGAACCGAAAGAATTTGCGGAACTTGAAAATTCAAAAACAAATCTAGAAGAAAAACTTAAAGCCATTTCCAAAGAATTGGCGGAATTAGAAGAAAGAGAAGCGAAATTCACCGCCGATTTGGAAAAATTCAACAAAGTTTTTCAAAAAGCCTTTGAGTTGGTCGAAGCGAAAAAAGAGGAGATTAGAAAACTGGAAAGCGAAAAAAATAAAATTGATTTTGAAAAAGAAAAATTGAACCTAAAGCGTCAGGATTTGGAAGAACAATTACGGCAAATCGGTAAAAAATTAGAAGATTTTCAATCAATAGCAACAGAGGCACTTCCCTATAGGGAAGTGCCTCTGTTGGCGGGAGTTGAACTTCCCGATATTGAACGTCGAATGTTTAAATTGAGAGCCGAACTTTCCGCTGTCGGCGAAATCGATGAATTTTTAATTAAAGAAGCGAAAGAAGCGGAGGTTCATTACAATTTTTTAACGACTCAATCGCTGGATTTGGAAAAAGCGACGGTTGATTTAAAAAATCTTATAAAAGAATTAAGCGAGAAAATTCATTTTGAATTTAACAACTCGCTTAAGTCAATCAATGAAGAATTTAACAAGTTTTTTAAAATAATGTTCGGCGGCGGCAATGCAAAGTTAAAAGTTAAAAGCTCAAAGTCAAAAGTTTTAACTTCAACAGACGAGGATACTATCACAAGTGATAGTAGCATTAAAAATACTAACGATAATAAAGATAAAGATAGAGATAGAGACAAAGATGAAGATGAGAATGAGATTTCTGCCGGCGTTGAAATCGATTTGAGTTTGCCGAAGAAAAGAATCACTTCTTTGGAGACGCTTTCCGGCGGAGAAAAAAGTCTGGTTTCCATTGCCGCGCTTTTCGCGCTGATTTCAATCAGCCCGCCGCCGTTTCTGGTTTTGGACGAAGTCGACGCGGCGCTCGATGAAAATAATTCAAGAAGATTCGCTAATCTCATTAAGGAATTTTCTCAAAAAACCCAATTTATCGTGGTTACTCATAATCGGTCGGTGATGGAAGCGGCCGATGTTTTATACGGCGTGACAGTCGCCGAGGACGGAACGTCGAAGATTTTATCGCTTAAACTTGACAATAGATAATCTTACCAATATACTAATCATTACCAATATTACTAATTATTAGTACAATTAGTAAAAATTCGTAAATTAGTAGGAGAATTTTATGCTTGCAATTAAACTTAAAAGAATCGGGAAAAAAGGACAACCGTCTTACAGGGTCGTTGTCGCGGAAAAACGTTCAAAGTTGAGCGGCAGATACGTTGAGGATATCGGTTGGTTGAATCCGACTAATAAACAATTCAATCTTAAACGGGAAAGAGCGGAATACTGGTTGAAAGTCGGCGCTCAACCGACGGATACCGTTCATAATTTGTTGGTAAAATCGGGAGTGATAAGCGGTCCGAAAAGACCGAAACACAGAACAAAAAAGGTCGAAGCCCCGACGATTAGTCGGGGCGCCGATTGAAACATCGGTGCAGAAAAGTAATTAGCAAATCAGTAATTAAACCATGGAAGGAAAAGATCAGCAATTTCTTGAATTTCTTATAAAATCCATCGTTGATCATCCGGAAGACGTTAAAGTTGACCGTAAGGTAGACGAAATGGGCGTTCTCTTGACTTTAAAAGTCAATCCTTTGGATATGGGACAAGTCGTCGGCAAGAGAGGTTCAACGGCCCAGGCTATCAGGTCGCTTTTAAGAATTGTCGGCATTAAAAATAATGCCAGAGTCAATCTTAAAATCGTTGAGCCGGAGGGTTCGACAAGAGGAACCGTTGAGAGAGCGGTCGAGGATTTAAAACTCTAAAAATTCAAATTTTACAAAAACCGCGCTATAATAAAAGCGCGGTTTTTAATTATGCGTTTTGATATTATTACGATTTTCCCCGACATTTTTGATTCTTATTTAAATGAGTCTATTCTTAAGCGCGCTCAAAAAAAAGGTTTAATAAAGATTAAAATTCATAATTTGCGAGATTTTAGCACGAATAAGCATAAAAGGGTTGACGACCGGCCTTTTGGCGGAGGACCGGGAATGGTCTTACAAATTCAACCGCTTATTCGGGCAGTTGAATTTGTAAAATCAAAAGTCATCCCACTGCAAGCGGGACAAAAATCAAAAATAAAGGTAATTTTATTTACGCCGAGCGGCAAACAATTTGATAATAAAATCGCCGCCGATTTGGCGAAAAAATATGATAATTTAATTTTAATCTGCGGCCGCTACGAAGGTATTGACGCCCGTCTCATTCGAATAATTCAAAATTCAAAATTTAAAATTCAAAATTTAAGTATTGGTCCTTATGTTTTGACCGGCGGCGAATTGGCGGCAATGGTTTTAATGGATTCTGTTTCCCGGCAGATTCCCGGCGTTTTAGGCAAAAAAGAATCGCTCGAAGAAAAGCGTTTCGGCGTCGGCCTGCCGGTTTACACCCGGCCGGAGATTTTTGTTTATAAAGGCAAGAAATATCGCGTCCCAAAAGTTCTTTTATCGGGAAACCATAAAAAAATAGAGGAGTGGAGAAGAAAACATAGCAAAATTAAAATTTAATTATTCGCATTCAACCCCGTTTCTTTTTACGATAGAAATTTGTTATAATTATTAGAACGATATGAAAGCCTTTACTCTTATTGAAGTTTTAATTTATGTCGGTATTACCGCTATTATCGGTGGTTTGTTAACCGGCATTCTCCTGACAGTCTCTCAAGTTCATCAAAGAGAATCAGCCGCCACAGAGGTCGGTTCCCAGTTGAATTTTATCATCCAGAGAATCGGT
>QZGF01000015.1_pt1 | contig 34624 bp, 47 predicted proteins | sample 1990021 | NCBI WGS metagenome assembly QZGF01 (sample SAMN10076523, study PRJNA491371) | Subsurface metagenome, whole genome shotgun sequencing project. | isolation source: subsurface fracture fluid from borehole BE326-BH2 | place: South Africa: Beatrix Gold Mine | collected 2015-06-18 | reverse complement strand
GAAGTCATCTCGCAGTTCGCTAATCTGCTTCCCCACCCACTTGGCGGCGCCAGCATCCAGCCCGCTCGTCGCGAGGTTCACCGGCTTCAACCGCCCTGCAGCGTCCTTGAGGATTTCGTTCAGTTGCAGTGGCTCGGTGATGAAGCCCTCAGGTGTAACAAGCCGCTCCCGCAAGTCCATCAACATCTTCGACTTCGAGGTGTTCGGAACGGAGTTCGCGAGGTCGGTAAGCTTCTGGTAGGCCGCTGCAACCGCTGTTTCCGGCACGGTCAGTTGTCCAGACTGCAGCAACCCGTCGTCATAGGCTTTTTGCCAAGCATTCGTGCGGGCACGCTTCACCGCGTCGATTGCTGCCGTTGCGGCTTCTTGGGCATTGTTCGCAAGTACTTGTGGCATACGAATCTGCCCAGGCAGGTTAGCCATCTGCTCTTCAATTCCGAAAGCGATTTGCTGAGGTTGCTTGCGAAGTTGTTCGGTGACATTGCGGCCATGTCTGCTGTTCGCCAGCGCATCCACGTAAGCGTCGATGTTCGAGGCTCGCGGCATGGCTTGGCTGAGGTTGATCGGGATGCCAGCGGCTCGGGCAGCTTTCATTCGCTCGATTGCGACGGCAATGTCTTCTGGCCGTGCGTCGGCAAGGGCTTCGCGCGCAAGCGTTTTGCGATTGGTTTTCGCGGCTGTGAGGAGGCCTCCGGTCAGACCTCCGGCAAGCCCACCAGCCACGCGGGTCACTGCGTTGTCGCCGAGGGTGGCAGCTGCTGCTTCGCTTCCTGCTCCGGAGCTTGCACCGATCAATGCCGAGCGGACAGGGGCAACCAGCCCACCAGGGCTTGCGACGGCTCCGACAGTAGCTTCGCCGATATTGCCAATCACCTTGCCGGCTTTGGTTTTCGGTTCAACAGCTTCGCGGATAGCTTGGTCAGCTGCAGAGATTTCCTTGTAGGCAGGGATAGGGACTTTCGTCCATTCAGGGGTCGGCATCCTTTCCTCCAGCCAATCCCCGGCCTGCATGACGAGTCGCGGAACCGAAGTCAGCCCGCCGTAGATCGACTTCCCGATCACGCGAGCGGTTTCTCCGAGATCTGACGGCTCTTCCTTCGTGGCTGCTACTGGTGCTTGCTGAGCCTTCGACAGAATCGCCTGCAATGCCGCCCGCTGTTCCGGAGTCGGATTGTCCGGCATATCCACCAGTGCCCCATCGGGCATCTTAACGACTGGCATTATTGACCTCCGAAGTTTTTCAGGTACTGGTCAAGGGGGATCGGATTGCCAGGACCACTGCCGCCAGCATTAGCTGGAGTCGGGAAGCCCACCGTCGTCGGAGCCACATCCCACAGGCGAGCAGCCTCAGGGTAGTTCTTACGCAGGTTAGCTTCGACTTGGTTCGCGTATTGTATGTCCTGGGCCGCGCTGTTCCGTAGCATACTGATGATTTGCTGACGACCTTGCGGTGTGTTGATCAGTTGCGGGAATTGCTGTTCAAAGCGCTTGCGGTCTTCGTCCGTCATCGAGCGGCCGACACCGTTGCCGGCTGTCAGGACCTTCGCGACTTGCTGGGCAAGGATTGCGTTGTACTCTTCCGACCGGCCGAGTTTGTTCTGGTCCACAGGCACGCCGAGAGTTTGCGCAAAGGCTCCAATCGTGGTGGCGATATTCGCCGTCGGTCCGCTGAACACGCCCTTGTTGTTGAGCTCCTCAAGGCGGTTCGCCGCGAAAATCATCTGCTGGGCTTGCTGCTTCCCGATGCGGGCGCTGTTAATCAGCTCGGCTGTGGATTCTCCAAGCTTCTGCATCAGGGCGTGGTCGCCCCTGTTGACAGTGTTGTGGACAGTGACCTTCGGCGCGTTATCGAGTTTCTTGTACCCGGTTGCGCTTGTCTGGTACAGGTCGCCGCCGATGGTTTTGAGGTCGAACGGCTGCTGCCCCGACGGGTTGCCGGGGGTTGCGTAGTTTCCGCTGGAATCGAGCAGTACTTCACCCGGAGCAAATGCTTTGAGTTCGCGCTTCGGCTTCCAAGCCGCCGGGTTGCTGGTGTTCGCCAGCACGCTTTCCGGCGTAGCGATACTCAGCAGGTCCTTCGGCGTGAGCTGGTTCTTGCCTTCTTCCTTGAGCTGGTTCATTGCCAGATCGCGGAGGACAGGATGGTTGGATGCCAGCGCATCGAAGATTGCCTTCTTCCGGTCGCCAGGGACTTTGACCATCTGCGGTGTACCATCCTCGCCAGGAGCCATTGCCATCGACGGAGCCTCATAGCCCTGCATGGTTTTGTAATACTGCTCCAGCCCGCTCTTCAGTTCATCCCTATAGCGCTGGCTCAGCGCCGTGCGGTCAGCCTTAGCCTCGTCGGATTTCTTACCTGCGACGTAACCTTCAAGCAGCTTCGCCAGCACATTCACGACGGAGAGCTTCACCCCCGGCTGCTGCGGCATTTCCATCGGGCGAAGCGCGCTCGCCTGCAGCGCATCAGCAATCGCCTGCTTCCGCTTGATAGCATCGGCTTCGGTTTCGAAGTCATATGTCGGCATCATTGGCACAGTAAGCTCCTTTATCCGTGGGTATTACTCTGCGGTAATACATGGGTGTTTTTCCGCAGGGCAAACGGCGCAGTCCCTGTCAGGTACAAGTGGCGGACGTTGCCGGTGTTGAACACGTCTTCGTCGCGGGGATAGACCTCCAGCGCGTCGTAGTCTCCGAAACCGCAATCCCGCTTCACAGCCATCAGGTCTTCCCAGGACAATGGTGCGTCGGAATAGTCTGTCCGCGCAACGGACAACCGCCAGACTTCACCTTGCTTGAACAAACTCGCCACAAACTCAGGGGAATGCCATGCTGCAACAGCACTCTCCCCAAGCGGGCTTTGATGATTAGGGACGACTTGTTCCATGTTAGAACAACGCCGCAAGACCGGCAAACGTGCCTGCCGGAGCCCTCATCACTGCACCGCCGAGGCTTGCCAAGCCCCCCAGCATCGCGTTGTTTGACCCAACGCCAGCTTGGTAATTCGCCAAATCCCCTTGATAGGAGTTGTACACCGACTGTGCGATCGGACTTGCCCCGACCTGTGCCCCACTGTTCGTGGAGCCGAAGTTCGGCATCTGCGCCTGTGCGCCAGTCCGCAATGCGTTCAGTTCATTGAGAATCTGATTCCGCACAGCAATTGTGTTGTTGAACTGGTCCTGGTTGTTCATGCGCTCCATGTTGAACTGGTTCGCCGTAGAATTGTCCTTCGCAGTTTCCTGCGCCGTTTCCGCTCCATACCAGTTCCGACTTGCCGTGTCCAGCCCACTAGAGATTCCGGCCAAAGCCGCGGCTTCCTGTGTCGGCAGTGTGCGAAGGGTGTTGGCTTCGTTGACGCCTTGCTGACGAGCCTGCAGGCCCATGTTGAACAAACGCTGCATCGCTTCATCGCTACCAGTGATGGCATCGTTCATTGCAGAGGCGTAGGCATCATTACGCGCGTTGTTAAAGTTTTGCAACTCGCGATTGTAAGCCTCACTGCCCTGCGTGATCCCCTGCGCAGCAAGACTGGAAATCAACTGATCCTGAGCCTGGGAGAACCGGGGGTCGAGGCGGGCAGTCGCACGACTATACAGCGCATCTTCAACTGCCTTTCGGGTACTCTCGTCGGCAGTCGGCATCGCCGGCGCGGAGTTGTAGTTGAAGTCCTGACCGTAGAGGTTGCGCAGGCGGGAAAGCTGCTCCGCCATACCTTCACGCCCGGTGGCGGCGAGTTCAGTTGACCCTTGCAGAGAAGGTTGTAGGCTGGTGTAGCGACCATTGACGCCTGCGCGAATACCGTTAATGTCGACAGGGTTGACACCGTTGAGCGGCTGCGACAACGTGTTCGTCGTGTTTGTCAGCGAACTGTCAATCGCTCCCTGCAACCCTTGGCTCGTGGTAAGGCTGGAGTCCAGCAAGGACTGAATACGAGGGTCAAGCGTGACGGTGGAAGTCCAGGCATCCGGGTTGTAGCCAAAGTCTTCCTTTTTCGGGGCTGTCGGTGCAGTGCCAGTGAACTGCTGCCGAGGTTGGTACCACCAGCCACCGTCACCAATCCCATAGCCCTGGCTCTGGCTTTGATTGTTGTTGAAGTTCGACAGCGCGGTGTTGTAGTTCCCGAGCTGCTCGTTATACAACTGCAGAGCCTGGTTGTAACCTTGCTCGTCCCAGTCATTTCCGCCACGCGCCCAAGTCAAATTCCCCCAAGGCGTCTGCTGGTTTGCACGGTTGAGGGCAGTAGTAATCCGAGCCGCGTCGATGTTGGCGGCGCCTTGTGCATTGGCAATTGCGATTGGATCGGGAGGCGGCGGAGCGTCGTTACCGCCGCCGAAGATTGCATCTACGATTCCACCCATTTACATTCCCCTTTGCTCATTCCAAACATCAGCAAATCTCCAAAATCGAAGCCTCTGAGGCAACCTTCGAGGCGGAACCCTGTTTTTGCGGCCAGGCGCTGACACAGGGTATTCGACGCTTCGATTGAGGCTGTCAGGCGGCTTACCTGGAGCGTGATAAAACCGTGAAAAAACATCCTGCGGCAGAACTCCGGCGTGAACCAGTGCTTTGCCGCAGCCGCGATGTGCAAATTGCTGTTTCCCCGGCAGGGAGGGGTGAAAACTGCCACCCCGGCAATCTGACCATCGTCAGTTAAACTCATAATTCCGGTCGTACCACCGGGAAAGGACAATCCTAACGCAGTTTCTGCGAACTTGAGGGCTTCAGGAGTGAGGTCCGCGACCTTCACAGCATACCTCCGCGCTGAATGATCAAGTCCGTAGCAATCCATGTCATGTTAATGCCTTTGGTTGTCACGCGCAAGCGCACAGCGAGGGCATAGCCTGGTTTGTGGAAAACTGATCGCCACTTCGCCACGGTGGAAGCTCCGGAAGACCAATAGGCTTCGTCCCACTTCGATTGGTCCCAACGGGCTTGGAACTGAACGTAGGTGATGGCAGAGCCAGTGATTGGGTCGGTTTCGTCGTAGTCAGTATCGACTCCGACTTTGAGCTTCAACGAAGCATTGGTCGTGACGATTGGTCGAACGAGCTTGACATGATTCATCGCCCCACGAGTCGGGTAGGTAAAGGCAGTTTTGGCTGTTGCGTCAATAGGCTTGCCGACGTCGTCAGTCCCGGTCCAGGCTTGGTAAACCTTGTTGTGGAGGGCGAAGTAGAGCTTACCGTCGTGCGGTGCCCAGACTTCCGCAGGCATTCCGACGAAGCGCGTCCAGGCACCCGTTTGCGTGTTCATTGCAAATTGGTAGCTGTAGACGGAGTTGATATCGTGCCGGCTGAGCACCGGGACATTGACCAGCAGCATGGTGGCTTCCGGGAACATCACCGGCTGCCAGCCGTAAAGGCCGGAGAATGACTGCGTGTAGTCAACCCAGGCACGGGAGATTTTGTCACTCACAGCGGCGCGACGGTCGACAGTAGCAGACTGCAGCGCCTTCGACAGCGGGTAGAGCCCTTGGACTGTGAGCAGGCACAGATCGCCCCCGACCCTTACAAGGCATCGTTTTGACATAGGCTTGCCAACGTAGTAGATGCCCTTGAGGGCCCACGCGGAGGCGCTGGAGGGGTCGGTGCCAGTGTAGACGGCGACTTCGCCTTCGGAGGTGACGGCTGCAAAATAGTCCTCCGGGCCGTTGCCGCCGTCGAGGGTCCAAGCATCCGTCGCCACCAGATAACCCCCACGACGGAACAAGGCTCCGAGGGGGAACTCCGAGGCCGAGCCAGCGACACTGTTCACCGGCAGATACCAGAATGACAGGGAGTTCTTAACCGTGAAAAACAATCGAGATTTGAACAGGCTGACGTTGGTAATGTCTGCGGAAATGACGCCGGACAGTGCCGGAGTGGATAAGGCATCCAGCACAGTCCACGCCGCTCCATCGAAGTACCGGGACTTGTCCACGCCATTGCAGCACCAGAGAAAGCTCCCGCCAGACGTGGTGATGTTCACTGACTGCCATTCAGCGTTGGTCGCTGCGCTGGAAGCGGCATCAATCGTACCGCCTGCCGTTACGTCATACAGCCCGTCATTTGCTCCTGCAAAAAGCTTGGCCGCTCCATTGGCGGCCTTGTAAGACAGCAATGAGCGGATGTTGTGGGGGCTGCCCGGTTCGATGTCGGCTGGAATGGTTGCCAGCAACGCACTGCCTGGGCGCAGCATCACGTCGCTGGTGCGCGGGAAGAAGTTATTCAGAAACACAGCATCTTGAGCAGGCATATCCGCAATCGGATCGCGGGCGTTCCAGCCACCAACTGGTGCGGGGAAGTTCTTCGCGGCCGAGGTCGGCATTGCAGCCGATTGCATGACTTGGCGCATTAGGAGATACTCCAGTTACCCGCGGGGACAAAGACACCTGGTTGGATCATGCCGGAGCCTTCATTCATGGACATGGGTTGCTTGGTGCCGTCGGCGCCAGCGGCCTCGGCAACGGCAGCTTCATACAGCCGGAACGATTCCATGTAGGGCAAGCCTTTTTCCTCCTTCCAACGCCACCGCAGGCCGAGAAGGAGCAGGGTCTTGTCGAGCAGGAACGTGTCATCGTCGCGAGTGAAGAAGGCCTTTGCCGTCGGCGTGGCTGTGGAATTGTCCTGCACGACACCTTCGGAGGCATATTCGAAGGCCATCGTGTGACCTGCCGGCATGTCGGGGATAATCTTCAACCGACCTTGCTGCACGCGGTACTGGTAGAAGGGGCCGGACATGGGCAGGGCTTGCAGCACTTGCCACTGCTGCGGAGAGCGGGGGCCGAAGACCGGGAGTCGGCGCGTCCGGTCGAAGATTGTCTCGTTGAGAATCTTCAGAAAAGCGTTCGGAGCGAGGTCGCTAAGCAGGCCCTGGTCAGACCCTGCGGCGCTGGAAAACACCGTTTCATACTGCAAATCGGTCCAGGAATGCCGGCGGACAAGGTCTTCGCAGATTTCATTCGCCAGCCCGACGATCTGGATGAGCTGGTCATCTTGCGACGACATGACGATGAGGGGGACTGTCAGACCTTGGCGCTGGCAGAACTCCTGAACGATTTGCAGCAGGGTCATGATAACTCCTTAGAGCTTTTGAGGCTTGGCGGCGGGCTTGCCCCCGGACAGTGCGTCAACCTTCGCGGCCAGTTCGCGGAGTTGGGTTTCGAGCTGCTCGTTGCGAGCCTGGAGGTTCTCGTTCGCGGCTTTAAGGGCGGAGAGTTCTTCGCTGGCCTTGCCGGTCGAACCAGCACTGGTCAACCAGTCAATGGCGCGCTGCTTGAGCGCACGGCCACCCATACCAATACGGGCCAAGACTTCTTCGTTGGCCGCAGCCAGGTCTTCAACCGACCGCACATGCAGGGACAGGAGAGTCTTGACCTGCGACGGCGACAGCGGCGGCCAGTCCGTGATCGGGGTGCCGTTCGGCGGAGCTTCGCGACCTTCGCACCAGTCCTTGTAGACTTCCTTGAATGCGTTCAGCCATTCGCGAGGGCAGCGACCTTCCGCCACATCCTGCTTGAGCTTGTCGAACCATTCGTCGGCTTTACGCTCGATGCAGTCCTTGGACCCCATCGGGGTAATCAGAGCGTAGTGAACATCCCGGCCAACGTAGTGACCGGCGTCGATTGATGCTTGACGGTCTTCCTCAGCCCGGACTTCAAACCGGACAAACGGGGGCCGTTCTTCGAGTTTCTGTACCATTATCTAACTCCCACAGTTAGTGATAGGAACCTCCCACCAAAAAACCCCAGGGCCGAAGCCCTGAGGAAACACCGTGGGAGGTGAAAGGTGTTAGCCGTTAGCGTTAGCCGACGGGTAAGCGAGCTGGCAGACGGCAAAGCCGGCGGCCGGGGTGCCGATCGCGGTCTTGCTGCGGATGCCGTCGATCTTGTCGCCAACGACAGCTGCGTCGTCCAGGGTGCCTGCGGTGGCAGTCCAGTAGACGCTGGCACCGGCGGCGAAGGCTGCGGCAACCTTCACAACTGCCGAACCGGCGATCTGGTACCAGCCATACTGGTTCTCCACGTTTGCAGACATTGCGATGCCGACAGGACCGCGGTCGCCAGCAACACCACGCTTGGTCGTGTTCGCGTAAGTGTCGTAGATGACAGCTTCACCAACAGCGGTGGAAGCCAGGCCCTTGAGGTAGACGAACTCACCCTCACCGAACGTCGGGTCAAAAGCCTTGACACGCGTGCCGATTGGATGCTTCTGGACAGTGGAAGTGGCCGCTATCGGCTGCATACCGACTTTGGGATCAACAAAAGCATAAGCCATGATAAAACTCCTTGAAAAGTGACTTGTCGATTCTCCCCCGGATTACTTTGTGGTAATACCGGGGGAATTCCGGTTGCCAGGCTTACGCCTTCTGCACACCTTGCAGCGCACGGTTCGAGCAGACGAGGTTACCCATCCACAGGACCGGGACAACAGCTGCGTCCTGGTTGTAGGGCTTCATCTCATCCATCACGGTCATGTCCGCGTCCTTGTGCACGACCAACTCGAGGTAGTCGGTGTTCAGGAAGTAGGCATGATCGGCCGGGATACCAGAGCCACCGTCGAAGATCACATCCGCGCCCTTGTACTTCAGGCTGACAAAGCCGGCGTTGGCCTTGGTCTCGTCGGTGTAGCGCTTGATGGAGGTCTGGGACTGCTCGAAGAACGTGAAGTAGTTATTGTCCATCACGATCAGGTCGGGCTGGTCGTCGCCACGAACCAGGCTGAGCCACAGGGGCAGCATCAAGCTTTCCATCGTGGACGAGCCGGGGACAATGGCGCCGCCGCCCTGAATCGGAGCAGCCGCGGACTGCACCTTGTTCTTCCAGAACGTCCAGGTTGAGGAGTCAATCCCGCCGACCGTGCCGGTACCAGCGTCAGCCACCAAAGCCTGCAGACCATTGACCTGATTGGCCAGCGTGCCGTCGGAATAAATGTCGGCGGAGAAGTTGTTCTTGAACGTGCGGATGGCGTTCTTCAAACGGGCCTTCACCAGGTTGATGATGCGTGCATCGCCGCTGTTGGTGCGGAGTTCCAGGCCGCTGGCCACGACGTTGATCGCGATCTGACGCCACTGGTATTCAGCCGCGCTGATCACATCCGAGGCGCCGATGTTCAGCACATCGTAGCCGCTGTAGCGCTGATAGGTGTTGTTCTCAGCATAGTCGAGCGGGGCGACGATGGTCAGGCCGCCGTCTTCGCGGCGAACATTGCCCTTGTCGTAGATACGACGCAGCAGGGCGTTGTTCTTGGACACGTTGTCCTTGATTTCCTTGGCGTGCTTGCGGAAGGTGGTCGAAACCAGTTCCGTGAACACGGTATTGGGACTTACCATGATTGAAACTCCTTATGAAAGATTCGATTATGCCCTGGACTTGATGTTTGCCAGAGCCGCGCTAAGCGTGTCGTCGATACTTCCAAGGGGAGCCGTTCCGCTCGCCGCTTTCGCACTCGATTTCACATTCGCACCAGTTGCCTTGCGGGCCTGTTTTGCTTTCTCGGCGGCTTCCGCTTTTGCCTTGGCATCAGCATCCGCTGTCAAGCGGGCTTGCTCCTTAGCACGGGTGACCGGGTTCACCCAGATCGCCTTCTCGTAAGCATCTTTCAGGTCCTTCGCAGCGCCACTTCGCAGAAGCCCAGCAATGTCGTTTGCGACTTCGTCGAAGTACTGATGCGCCGGATCGGAGGCGAAGGTGTCAATTTCCGCTTGCAATTTGCTGCGAGCGTCGTTGGCCTCCTGTTGCTCCCGACCATTCAACCGTGATTGTAGGTCAGCCAGCTGTTTTTGCAAGCTTGCAACTTGCGGGTCGATGTATGGGGCTTCGTCGCCGAGGTCAACGCCATACTCCTTGGCAAGGTGCTGGAAGAATTGCTGTTTTTGCTCGGGGGTGCCAGTGGCCAAGGCGACGTGCGCGCGCATCAGGCCTGAGACTTGCTGCATCGGATCGACGCCCTGGGCCTGGAAGATGTGCATGTAAGGCTGCAAGACGCCCTTGAGGGCCTTACCGATGGAAGCATCGGCTTTGTAACCTTCCAAACCCTTGAAAATGTCCTCTTCACGCTTCAGGACTTCCTGTTGGACTTCCGGCGGGAGCGTCGCGAACTTTGCCGCGGCCTCGGGGCGCCAGGTTTTCGGGGGCTGGAGGGTGGAAGTTGCGGGCGCGGGTTCGCCTTCCTTCGCCGGCGGAGTACCCGTAGCAGTAGGATCAGCTGTACCAGCACCAGCAGGGTCAGTACCAGCGTCATCCAGGTTAACGTCGTCAGTTCCGCCTCCATTGTCATCACCTCCCGAACCGCCAAACAAGTCAGCGGAAATTGTGTCACCAGCAGCGGACAGGTCCAACCCGCCTTCGCCACCACCATTGTTGTCAAGATCTTCGATACCCACGGTATTCTCCTTTACTGTCGTACCACAGTGGCTGTTACGCCGGACTGCATTTCGCTGGCAAGTTTTTCAAGTTTCTGCGAGGGCAGGCCAGCTACCAACTGCTCCGCAGTTCGCTCGATTTGACGATCGAATTCAGCTTCGCTCGCAGCGTGATTGCGGCGAGCGGTTTCGGTTTCCCCCGGCTCCAGCACACGGCAGCCGTGGCGACGGAGGTTCTCTTCGTGCGCGCGACGACCTTCAATCCATTGACCAGTTACGGGGCAGGAGTATCCGGCATAGTCACCACGGACTGCGGGAGCTGCGAGTTGCCTCATAGCCACGGTTCCGCAGTTGCAGGTTTGTGGCGAGTCGTACTCCGCGAGCTTGAGGAAACGGTCGAAGGCGGCTTGGCACGAGGGGCACTTGTAAGGATAAACTGGCATGATAATCTCCCACAGATTACGGTTGAGTAACGCCGGGGAGATTAGCCGCAGCCATCTTCAGCCGAAGCTCTTGCAGCTTCATTGCGTGCGTGGCGGCTGCCAATTCCCCTTTGCGCTTGAGTTCTCCCATCTTCGCGGCGGTTTCAGCTTCTTTGAGCTGCTTATCCATCGCGAGCATTTCCATTTTGACTTTCTGCTCAGCTTGCGCTGCCTCGAGATCGGCTTTAGCCTTCGCGTCCGCGCCGTTGCCCTGCGGTTGTGGGGGCCGCATCTTTTTCAGATCGTCCTCGACCTCCGGTCCGAAGCGGTAGCGGCGGGTGACGGCCAGGAGAATGGACTTCGCAGCATCGAACGGAAGGACACCTTGCTGGACGAGCGGGGCTGCACCGTTCATGAACTGTGCGATGGCGTTGAGGAACTCGCCCATGTTGGCTTTGTCCTCAGTCGCCTCGGCGTCGACAGTCGAATTGGTCTCAACATCAATGCGGTAGTTTCGCTGAAGGTCATTTGTCAGCAGCCCCATGATCTCGTCCCAGGACGGGAGTTGAGCAGCGGCCGCGATTTGCGGTGGAGGCGCCTGGGGAGGGGCTGGCGGCTGTCCGGGCATTTGCGGTTGGGCTTGCGCCTGCATCTGAATCTGTTGCAGCACAGCCTGGGCCTGTTGCTTCTGCTGTGCAGTCGGGAATTGCAGACCAGTCATCTGCGCAATGGTCTGCTGGGAGAGCTTCGTCATAGCAATCTCGCCCATGATCCGCAAGCAATCCCGAACGTAGCGCGACACCCGCTTCTGCATCTTCTTCAGCCGCAGTGTCCCCCACTGGTTCTTGATGTTTTGGGCAGTTGCGGTTTCCGACGCCACCGAAGCTCCGCGCAGGATGTCACTGATCCCCGTGATCTCGTAGATTACTTGCTTGATCTGTTGACGCTGGAGGTAGAGCTGCTGCAACACGGCCACAAGCTTTTCCAGCGGCATGAGCCAGATTGCTTTTTCCAGAGTCTGACCTTGCTGCATCGCCGCTACGTTTTCGGCAGGGATCAGGACGTTGTCGTCCGCTGCCAGGACCTTGTCCAAGCCCTCAAGCGTGGAGTCGTAGAATCCGCGGACTTTCAGCGCCTGGACGATCTTGTTAATCCGCACCGTGACGCGGTTGAGTTCCTTCGCCTGCTCCTCATACATCATATACAAGGGGATAGGGATGAGCGAACTGATCTTCGGGAACAGGGACAACGGCTGCGGCATGGGGAAAAACCCCGAGAGTTCGAGCGGGTCTTCCACCGACTTCACGAAGCCAGCGGGATAGCTCGGAGCCAGAAACCGAACCATCTTGGTTTCCTTGTCCCAGATCTCGAAGACATGCGCGAGGGTAACGCCTTCGGCGTCAGTCAGCTTCGCATCGTCGTTATCGCCATCATCGCTTTGTTGCCCGCTTTCCTTACCACTGACGTTCAGCGGAACGCGATGGCCGACCTCTTCCCCGAAGTTCTTAACCAGTTCCTCGCGGGTCATGAAGTGTTCAAAGGCTACCCACGGAACGTCTTTCCACTGCTTCGCATAGCCGTGCAGGAACCGATCCCAGGGCACGGCTTCGCCGCAGACTGTTTCGTATTCGACTTGCTCAGCCGGTTCGGGGTGGATTTCCCCCGCGACAGCCTCGATTTCCCCTTCCCCGGTCCCGTCTTCCTGACCTTCGGTCGGATTGTTCGGCTCGGGCTGCTCCACGAACGAGGCGTCATACTTGAAGCGAGTCACCCCCTGCCCAGGCACGAGGGCTTCCAGCACCGCCTGCTGCATCAGATCGTCGAAGGGCGTGTAGGTGCCAAGTTCGTTGTCGATCAGGAACTCAAGACTGCGCCGCGCAACGTCAGAAGCAACCTTGCCAAGCGGATCATCGTCCTTGAACCGACGCTGCACCACTGGCCGCGGCAAGTTGTTGTAAAGTGCCGGAGCGAGTGTCTCGGTGTTGCTGTAAAGGATATTGAAGGGGGATTCGGAGGCCTTCCCACCTTCGTAAAGCTTCACCACCCGCGAGGCATCCTTGCGGTAGTCCTTCAGCCGTTTGCGGGCGGAGTCCAGTTCCGTCAGCCACGACTGCACTTTCGGATCGGCTTTCGCCGTGTCCACAGCACCTGCAAGAGTTTTCGTTGTGTCCATGTTATCCTCTGATCGTCAGATTTCTGCCGCTTCTACTCGACGCTGACGCTGCCGTTCGACAAGTTGGTTGATAGTGTATTGACCGGGAAGTTTTGGCAAGCCCGAGCCTTGCGGCGGGGTAGCCTTCGGAACCCAAGGCCGTGACATGACAGCATAACGGATTTCGTCGGCTGCGTGATCCTCGGCCTCGGTGTCCAGGTCTTCAGGGTCCATTTCGTCGTGCTGGAGGGTTGGGAGGGTGCGGATGGTGTCTTCGCAGCAGTCGCAAAAGTACAGCATCGGGGTTCCCCCCTGACCGACCAGCCGTTGCCGGACCTGTTCCCACCCCGCCTTGCGCTTGTTATCAGCCCGGCGCCAAGAGCACTTGTTAACCGCCATCGTTTCACCGATGGAAGGTCCGCCGTCCCGGATGAAGATCGCGGGGTCAGCTACACCATAACGAATCCGCTCACCCTTTTCGCGTTCGACAATCCCCTGCGCGACGAGGTCAGCCGTCATCTTCAGGCCCTTGTTCGGGCCAGTAGAGCCGTACCACTCCCGGTACTTGACCATCGCACCTTTCGGCAGCGTGCGTTCGCCGAGCCGGTATTCCTTGTCCAGCACGGCGTACCAGCCCACGCTGAAGGGCTTCGCCGACCCCCAGTCGAACGCACGAAAGTATAGCATACCAGGGTTTCGCAGGGCGAGGAACTCATTCGTCGGCAGGACATGAACGAACTCGTCCCACTCGTCGAAGAAAGCCCCATCAACAATGTCCCAGTTACCCTCCAACCAGGCCTGGACCAGCGCCTCGGAGCCGGATTGGCGGAGCCGCAGGATGTATGTTGGGTCATTCCGCACCAGGAGCTGGTTATCTCCGATCTTCGAGGGGATGAATACCCGTGAAAGGCTGACCATTCGCTTTTCCCCATCAACCTCAATCTCCATCTCTTCCGCGATTACTTGATAACCTTGCGGGTTGGGGTCGATGTAACGCTTCTTGACCCAGTTATGCCCAGCCCCGCCAGGGTTGCCGGTAAGGCGCATGCCCACAGGAACGCCAGAGCCAGAGCGCAGCGTTGCGCGGAGCTTATCAATCGGAGCTGGCGACGGAAAGTTCGTGACCTCCTCGACGTAGACTCGTGTGTAGTTGTGGCCTTGGTATTCCTCGGCATCGGAGTCCCTTTCGAGATAGGCAAACTTGAGGCGAGCGCCGTTCGCCATTGTCCAGGTTTTCTGCTGCTCGTTGTACTTCGCCCCGAGCTTCGGGAAAATCTGCTTCGTCCGGGCAATGACTTCCGCGAGCTGGACGAGTTTCCGGCGGAAGAAGATTCCAATCGCGCCTTCGCCGTAGAGGGACGAGTGCTGCAGCCAATCCCCGATGGAGGATTCGGTTTTCCCGCCTCCCCGAGCACCGCCGTAAAACACTTCGAAGATCGGGCATTCCAAGAGCGCGGTCTGCGGCCCAGGCTGGGGGGACCAGAGGATTGTCTGTTCCGCCTCAACCTGGAACATGCACTACCTCTGCGTCCAGGATTTGACCGTGGCCGGGGGTGGAACTGGTAAAAACAGGGGGGAGGGTCTGGGAAGTGCCCCTCGGCCCATGCGTCGCAGCCCATTCCTCAGCACTCGCAGCTTTCGGCGGCAGGGCGACGACGAAGTTCTGCTGGACGTTGAGGTTCTGCTGCCGAGCGCCGTAGCCCAATGCCTTCGAGGTCACTTCCAGCGCCTTGAGCGCGGTGTCCGGGTTCTGGGTCACGGCGAGCTTGTCAAGAACAACGTCCAGGCTCTTTGAGGCGAGTGCGCGGAGCTTCTCGTCGATGGAGAGCACGAGCTGCGGGTCCACCACCTCCATTTTCCGAGCCGCCAGTCGGGCCTGAAACGCATCCGAGTTCATCACCCGCGAGAGCCAGCCCTGGGTGTACCCGAACTGCGCCGCGAGCTGCCCTTGCGACACCGCAGGATTCGCGATAATCATGTCAATCAGCGCGTCGTGGGTGTATTTCACCCGCTGGATTGCTCCGGCCGCGCTTTCCGTTCCCATCAGTGGTGTGCTCATGTCAGTCCCCTTTGCGTGTGCGGAGATCAGTTAATCATGCGCGGATTGTAGGCTGCGGGCCGTGGGTTGTCAAGCCCGAGTCGGCGGAAACCTGTGGCCGAACAGCTACCCCGCCGCCCTTCACCAAACTCCCGCGAGTTACGGGCGAGTAATCCGTGGGAGAATCCTCGGAACCTGGGGGAGTGGAAAGTGGCCCTAGCGCGTGGAGGTGTAATGCCGCTAAACCCCCGACCTGCGATCCCCCGGCATCCGGGCAGACCCCCCCGTTGCCGTCCGGAGGCTGCGGGCACGAAACTTGCTAGGCAGCACGCCACCGCGTCAGGCATGGAATGTGCTAGAGGGCAGGCATGGCGCACCATTGTAGGGCATAGCGGCTGGCTATTGAGTATGCGACGGTGATAGGAATAATTTTTTACATCAGGCTATTGACAAACGCGGCTGGCGTGCCGATAATCCGATTGTGCAATATCGCACATCACATTGAGGATGAAAATCATGCACGATACCAATAAACGCAATGCCGTTATCACTGCCGAGATTATGCCTATGTATAGGGGGCGGATCGGAACCGAGGCAAATTGGGCCGGCGCGGACGGAGGCTGGCTTGAATTGAAATTTGCCAATGGCGAGGAATTGCAGATCAGCACTGATACACTCAGTAATGAGATGCTATACCGCGCCGCGATGCACGGGTTGAAGCAGAAGCTCGTGGATGCAGCCGCGATTAGCCGTAACCCCGAGACCGGACGGGCTGCGAGCGTGGAGGACAAATACCAAGCGGTTAAAACCGTGTATGACAGACTGCTGGCGGGGCAGTGGAATGCGACGCGGGAGGGCGGCGGGACGACCGGCGGGTTGTTGTTGCAAGCCCTCTGCCGTATGTTTGCAGGACGCAAGACCGTCGAGGAGCTCAAGGCGTTTCTGGCGGATAAGTCCGACGTCGAGAAGGCCGCGCTACGAAAAAACCCACGCGTGGCAGCAATCATCTTGGACATACGCGCCGAACAGGATAAAGCCACGAGCATTGACACTGACGCGATGCTGGACGAATTGGAATAACGACGAAGGAGTGCAATTTGACATCCCCACCGCCATCGTGTATGATGTTGGTGGGAATGTCCCCATACATCGGAGCATATCATGAAAAATCGACCAATCAAATACAACCAACCAATTTCGACCGCCGCATGGTTGCAGACCCGACTACCCTATGGTAGTCGTGTGCGGCGCATTCTTGGGGAAATGGTGCACGATGGGACGCTCCATCGTGTGGGGTATGGCATTTACCGGAGAGTTGGCCAATAACCCCGCCCCGCCCCGCCCCGCCCCGCCATGGGCGGGGTTTTTTTTGTCCGGCCCCCATGGCGGCAAATCCACGGCAACCCGGTTTTCGGGCCCATGGCGGCGTTTTCCGGGCGGGGATATGGTATGGTAGCCACGAACGTCCAAAACCCGTCAAACGCCCGTTAAACGCGATTGCGGGGCATGTGGATAAATCCATGCGTTATCCACAGAGTTATCCACAGCCCCACCCGACTGCCCGCAACCCCACCCGACTGAGCAGGCCTATAGCAAATCTCCGGCGCATTACGGGCCGGTAATCCGTGGGCAAAACCCTCCTCCTGCTGTTTCCTCGGCGTTACCTGCGATTTTCCTGCAAGTCTCCTGCGAATATCGGGCAAGTTTCTGGTGTTTGCTGTTTTCGGAACCACCCCCCGTCCCATCCGTTCTGTCTGCGAGTTCTCCTGTTGTAAAATTTTTTTTTGTTTAAAGCCGTATCAACCGGGAAGGACAAGGGGTGGGGGGTGGCTCCGATTATAGCGAACCCCAAAAACGCGCGGGTTATTCGCAGAACAATCGCAGAACAATCGCAGGAAAATCGCGCATTCGCAGAACAATCGCAGGAAAATCGCGCATAACTTGCGCGAAACACATTGACTCCTGGGGCGACGGCCCGTAACGTGGTGGGGGTGGTTGCTTGGGGACAGGTTTCCCCCGGCCTCATTTCACAGTTCACACCCCAATTTTTACCTGAAAGGACTATCATGGCACACCAATTCACGAAGGAACACCTCATCCTCCATGCGGTTTGGAGGAAAGCTTTCACCGAGGGGCAAGTAACAATCCCTGTCAAATCCCAATCAGACGCCACCCGGCTTCGCTTCAGCCTGTATAACTCCGTCAGGCCTGTGCGGGAGGGGAAAGTGGTTTCCCCCGACCTCCTGCAGGCAGTGCAGGAATGCTCGGTGCGAGTTGAAGGGCTGAGCGTTGTGATCCAGCTTAAGGCAAACACGGAATTGATGCGGGCCATCGCGGCATCGCTTGGCGGCACGGAAGCACTGGAAGCGGCAACGGCCATTGTCCCGACCTCCGCTGAGACACAGGAGATCGAGGATAGCCAGCGAAAACTTCTCGAGAAACTCGAGCAGGATGCGCAGCCTTCCCGCGTGACACCATATTACACTCGCTGAGAGGTTTCCGCTATGCCGATTTGGTCAGACACGCACAGGCCCGGTGACTATGCACAGCCTTTCCACCTTCCATACCTGAATGGGCCTGGGAAGTTTCTTATTGCATCGTCGCCTGATGAAAAGGACGTGCGCCGCGAGGGAAAGCGGTTCAACGCCTTCAAGGCCTCGCTTCGACGTTACACTATGCATCCGACTGCGCAACGTGCAACGAAACTTTCCGCTCGAATCTCCTACGAAAAGGAGGGCCGGCTTTGGGGGGCGTGGGTCACGACGACTTGGAATTCGACACTGGTTGAAGAGGTCGAAAAGCTTGTTTTCAACATTCCGTAGTTTTTACGAAGACATGCGCGAAACCTCTTGACGGGCTTAGCTCTCCCTGCTACAGTTCATCCATCGACGGCAAACGCGGGGCATACCGGCAAGCACCCCGCAGCCATCGACCAACCCTGTTAAATGCCTGCCAACCTTAAGGAGAGTTGAAATGTCTGCAAAGCCTGAAGCCACCGTGGAAACTGTAACCATGTCCGATGGCCGCATCGTCGACTTCGCCGGCAAGCGCAAGCTGCTCAAGGAGTCGTCCGTCACCGCCGACGGCAAGGTTGCCGTGCGCCTGGACTTCCGCAATGGCGAAACCCGCCTGTTCACCATCCCCGACGCGCTGCTGAACAAGTTCGCGGCTCACGGTGCAGAGCAGAAGCTGGGTGATGAAATCGCCGGCCTGAACGACGTTGAGGATTGCGTCCTGGCCGTGGATGAGCTGATCGACCGCCTGTATAACGGCGAGTGGAGCGTCAAGCGCGAAGCCAACGGCATGGCCGGAACCTCGGTTCTGGTTCGCGCCTTGGTCGAGCACACCGGCAAGACTGTGGATGCCATCAAGACCTTCCTGGCCGGCAAATCCCAAGCCGAAAAGGTCGCCCTGCGCAACAACCCGAAGATCAAGCCGATCGTCGAGCGCATCGAGGCCGAGAAGGCTTCGAAGAAGGCCAACGTCGATACCGACGCGATGCTGGGCGAATTGGAAGGTTAAGCCTCCCCCGGTCCCGGCTGGGCAACGCCGGGCGTAACCAGTGCTGCGTCAGCGCCTGGACTAACCCCTGCAGGATTCTGACCCCCTGCAGGGGTTTTTTACTTCGCGTCGTGTAGGCAAGTGTTTTTGGTAGAGGTTGGTTACTTGATTGACGCGGTGGTTATTTCCGGGGTATTATTACGGTGTAATGCGTGGGCGTTACATCAAGCCTGTATCTCAGGCAACAACCAAGAAAGGCTCAGAACTATGCAACCAATCAAAGAGGAACTCCCAGACTTCGACGACCTCGACGCGCTGCTGGAAGAGTCCACAGCCATTGCCGCCGCAAAGCGGGCGCAGAAACAGGGCCGCAAGCTCACCGCCGAGCAGGCAGACATTCTCGAAGCCAACCGCCTTGCCGAACAGATGCAAGTCTGGGAGCCGGTCGAAGCCGTGGCGCACTTCATCCACACCACTTGCTTCTGCGGGCACGAATTCAGACGGTTTAATGCGTGGTATAAGCTCCTCGAACACCGCCGGCAAGACTCCCGCCGACTCGTTCGCTGCGACGATCACGAAGGTCTGCCCTCAAGCCAGTATATCACACAGGAACAGGTAGGTTACTGCCACGAATGTCTTAGCAATGTCGGACTGCCACCCGCAAACCTCGAAGAGCACTCGGTGCTGACAAGCCTCGGCGAACCACTTGAGCAAGACAACGGGCAGATGGAACTGGAACTCCTGGCGGGGGAAGCCCAAGGCGACGTGATGCTGGCGGAGCTGGACGAGGCCGAAGCCGTCGAAGCCGTCGAAGCCGAGGAGATCGAAGATGAAGCTCTTTGAACGTCACCCCTGGATTACCCTGCTCCTGTGCCTGCTGGCTTACGCCATTGTCAGCACAATGGATTATGAAGACGCCCGTCGAGAGGAATGCGCCAGGCAGAACCTTTCCTACAATTCTCAAAAGGATACCTGCGAATGAGCACAGTGCTCTGCATTATCAAGTCGGAGACGAAGTTGCAGGCCTCAAACGAAGCCACGACTTTGACGATTGACTTGCCGCTTGACCATCCGGCAGCGAAGCTTTTCCCGCCCGGCAAGGCCGTTGTCTTTGCCAAGTGCCGTGTCGCCGACGGTCAAGTAACCATCGTCAACCCCTGCAAACCCTGGAAAGGAAAGTGAAATGATAGAATCTATCAAGCAAATCCTGATGCGTCGGGATGAAATGTCTGCGGACGAGGCGGAGGAGCTTATACAAGAAGCTCGCGAAGCCGTTGCCGAAGGGCAAGACCCGGAAGAAGTTTGCTGTGACTATTTCGGCCTTGAGCCTGATTACATTTGGGAGCTACTGTAATGCCTCGCCCCAGAAAAGCAATACGCCCAGTTGAAAAGAACATCTCCCTCCCCGAAGACCTCGTCGCCCGCGTGGATCTTGAACTGTATAGCGACCTCGAAGGCAAAGTTCCCTTCGGTGCGTGGCAGCGGTATGTTGAGGGGCTGATCCGCGCTGACCTCGAACGCCGTGCGCAAGGGAAGGGGGTGCCCAATGGATCACGCTGACATCACCCAAGCCCGGCAAGAAGCCGAAGACGCCCTCCGCGCCCGGTATGCGGCGAAGCCCCAGGCTGCCGTCCGGCAAAGCCACTGCAACTGCGGCGAACCCATCCCCGAGGTCAGGCAAGCCTACGGCTTCACCAACTGCATTGACTGCGCAGAAGTCGCTGAGCGCGGTTCAAGGAGACGCTGACATGACAAAGCCAAAACACAGACACACTAAGGTCTGCTACTGCTCGGCTTACAAGTTCCCACACCGAGCCGGGGGTGGAAAGTGTCAAGGGCCGGGGGATCTGCTATGCAGTGCTTGCGGCGAGGTTGCTGAAGACACTTCCGTCGACTTCGGCATCGGGGCTTATGAATACTGGGGGGCCTGGGGCGTGGATCGGAATGTCCAGTGGGTTTCCCGTTGCTGCGAGGCCACACTGCTCAAAAACACTCCCGGCAAACCTGAAGCCTCTCCACCGGAGCCTGACTATGATGACTATGATGACTATAATGACTATGATGACTATGATGATTAACAAGTGGCACATCCGTTTCCTTCGCCTTGCACGGGAAGTTTCCTCCTGGTCGAAAGACCCTTCAACCAAGGTCGGCTGCGTGATCGTCGATCAGTCTCGGCGGGTCGTTAGCCTCGGCTTCAACGGCTTGCCCTCCGGGCTGGCCCGTCCACGGTTGCGTTGCCTCACAGGCCTTAGCCGAAGCCGGTATCCCTGTCCTTGCCACTAACCCTGAACTTTTGGAGCAATAACAATGGCTAAAATCTATCTCGCTTGCCCTTACACCCATCCTGACAAAATCACGCGCAACGACCGCGTCGAGTTAGCTTCCATCGTCGCTGCCAAGCTCATGTGCGAAGGTCATGTCGTATTCAGCCCCATCACCCATAGCTACCGCGTCGCGGATCACCTGCCATCGGCGAAGCTCCACTCCCACGAGTTCTGGATGGGGCAGTGCTTACCGATGCTGGAGGACTGCGACTGGATGATGGTCTTGCCAGTGCACGGATGGCGCGAAAGTCGCGGCGTCGCGGAGGAACTCACCTTCGCTCTCGAACGTATGCCAGTCTATATCTGGCAAAACGCCCGCCTCGACTTCTACTTCGAGCTCCTTGACGATGAAGAACTCGAAATCCTCAACTACCACGTTTACGAAGGAAACCTGTAATGTCACTCACACTCGAACAAGGCATTGCGCTGGAAGCAATCAACGACTTTCTCCGTGATCCCGAAAAGCAGTTCTTCCTCCTTGGCGGTTACGCCGGAACGGGGAAAACCTACTGCATCCAGCACCTCGTCCCGCTTGTCCGCGGCCGCTTGATCTTCACCGCCCCGACGAACAAGGCGACCAAGGTCCTCCGCGACACGCTCACAACCCAGGAATACAAACCCGAGTGCCGGACAATCTACAGCTTGCTGGGCCTCCGCCTCGAAGCCAACGGGGAGGTTAAGGAACTCGCTATGCCCGAAGATCCGTTGGACCTGTCCCACTACCGTGCAGTGATCGTGGACGAAGCCTCGATGATTAACGCGAACCTGATGAAGTACATTCGCCAGACCGCCGACACCCAGAACATCAAGTTCATCTTCATGGGCGATCCGGCGCAGTTGCCTCCGGTCGGCGAGGCCCGTTCCCCGGTCTGGACTCAATGCCACGCCGCAGCGGAACTGCGAACCGTCATGCGCTACGACAACCAGATCCTGGCCCTGGCCACTAGCCTCCGTGCCCAGGTCGACCACCCTGCCCCGAAGTTCATCCGCAAGACTGACAATGCCGAAGGCGAAGGTGTTTGGGTTTGCAGGGAAGGGGAGTTCGAGCAGCGTATCCTCGACGCGGCGGGACAAGGCCGGTTCAGCACAGCCAACTGCGCGAAGGCAATCGCCTGGCGGAACGTCACTGTCGATGCCCTTAACCGTCGCATCCGGCAGCGAATTTTCGACAACGCGGCCTCCGCCATGTGGCTGCCTGACGACCGGATCATCCTGCTCGAACCGGCTAGAGACCTCAACGACGAGACGGTCGCCACCACCGACGACGAAGGTCGTGTGACAAGGGTCGAGGAGGAATGGCACCCGACCTGGCGGGAGTTCAAGGTCTGGCGGATTAGCGTCACGACTGACGACAACCGCGTGATCGTCCTTCGAGTCCTCCACGACGACTCCCGCCAAGCCCATGACCGCCGGGCCGAGGAACTCGCTCAAGCCGCCCGGCTCGATCGCCGCAAGTGGGGATCGTTCTGGGACTTCAAGGAAGCCCTCCACAAGGTCCGGCACTCCTACGCCATCACCGCTCACCGTGCGCAGGGCTCCACCTACGAAGCGGCTTTCGTGGACTGGAAAGACATCCTTGCTAACCGCAATCGCAGCGAGGCCTTCCGTTGCCTCTACGTCGCCTGCACCCGCCCGAAGAAGGAGTTGTATCTTGGCTAAGGCCCTTGCCCTGGCCCTTGCGCTTGCGGTAGCGATGCCTGCCTGCGCGCCCGTGCCGGGGAGTGTTTGGAAAAAAGCCCGCAAGTATAGTGAGAAAAGGCTTGCGGGGCTTAGCAGTCCTCGGTAACATCCATGTATTACCACACGTTAATGAAGGATACTTGAAATGGCACAATCACCTGAAATGCAGGCCAAGATTCAACTCTGGCGCCAGAAAGCCCGCGAGGGCACGCTGACCCAAGAAGAAATGCGCGAGGCCATCGCCGCCCTGCGCCAAGATCGTGTCAGAGCCGCGAGCGCTAGCGCGACCTCCCGCGGAAAGAGAGTCACTACCCGAGCCAAGGCAAACATCAATTCCGATGACCTGCTCGGGGAACTGGATAACCTGTAACTCAACCACGAAAGGCTCACGAAAATGAAAGTTACGAAACTGGAAATCAAACGGCAGGAATCCTACGAAGCCGACGCCGGGCAGCTCAAAGGCATCGTCACCCTCACCGGAACGGCTGGGCAGCAATTCCTCGTTCTGTCCCCCGGCTCTATCAGCCGGATCTTCGAGGTCATCAAGGAAGACGCCGTGGCACAAGCCAAGACGCAGGCTAAGGCCGCTGACCGCGCACTGCAGGACGCCGCTGACGAGCCGCTGCTCATTACCGCCTCCGAAGTGAAGGAGCTGCCAAATGTCTAAGCCCATATTCCCTCACGCCATCGACTCTACGATGTTGGCCACCTTCCGTTCTTGCCCTCAAAAGTTCTTCCGCCAGTATGTTCAGCACTGGAAGCCAAAGGCCGAGAGCGTCCATCTGGTGGCCGGCGGAGCCTTCGCCTCCGGGATTGAAAAGGCTCGCCGCGCGTTTTATGAGCGAGGCGTGTCCGCTCAAGACTCCGAAGCCATCGGCCTCCAGGCCCTGATCGAGCACTACGGAGACTTCGAGTGTCCTCCTGATTCCGCAAAGTCCCTCGAACGCACCTGCGGCGCGCTGGAGTTCTATTTCCAGAACTACCCGCTGGGCGGGGATGGCATGGAGCCAGTGCTGATGACAAGCGGCAAGCGGGGGATTGAGTTCTCCTTCGCAGAGCCTCTGCCTTTCGCCCATCCAGTTTCCGGCGACCCTATCCTCTACACAGGCCGGGCTGACGCGATCATGAACTTCGCTAACGGGGTCTACGTCGTCGATGAAAAGACCACTTTGAGCCTCGGGGCGTCTTGGTCCCGGCAGTGGGAAATGCGGGCGCAGTTCACGGGGTATTGCTGGGCTTGCCGGCAAGCCGGGCTTGAGCCTGACGGCACAATCATCCGTGGCGTGTCCATCCTGAAAGCCAAGTATGATACCCAACAAGCCATCACCTACCGCGCTCCGTGGGAGATTGATCGCTGGCTTCAGCAAACCCTCCGCGACCTCGAACGCATGGTTAAAATGTGGCGGGATGACTGGTACGACTATGCCCTCGACCACGCTTGCGCGGAGTATGGCGGGTGCTCCATGCTCCAGGTCTGCAAATCCCCCGACCCGGAGTCCTGGCTGGAAACTTATTTTGAACAGCGTGTCTGGGACCCGCTGGCGCGGGAGGAAATGACGCTGGAGCAGTGGGAAGCGAGCTGGAATAACACCCCGACTATTACCCCGGCGTAATCCCCGTGAGTTACCGTCAGTAAGGAGGTTTTATGCAATGTATAAACAGCTATTCTTCATCGAAGGCAGGCTCCTGGCCGAGGCTCCGCGCGGACTCATCATGCGCCATGCGACCTTCATGGAACCAACAAGTGACCTCTACTTCTGCGGCCTTTGCGGTGACGTGTATGCCCGGTTCCCTTGCCTTCGGCCTGACGGTTCCTCCACTCCCTGGCAGTCCTACCGCGGCATATGCCGGAAGTGCGGGGTAACGCATCAGCGGTGGCTGTCGGAGTGGCCGGGGTCCGTCTGGCGGTCCTGGGACAAAGAATTCCTCGCAGCACTCCCTATGCCTGTGCTGCAGTGGGAAACCGAACGGCACATTGAATCTTGGGAAAGGATACCAAATGGCTACCAGTAGCAAATCGAAGCAAGCAAACGCAGCGGTGGAGGCCCACTCTGCCCTAGCCAATCGCATGGCGGACGCACAGCGAGTCCTCGGACCGACGCTCACTGCAGTGCTCGAAACCCAGGCCACGCTGATCAGTCAGTTCATGGCCGCGCAGGGTTTCTGGAAATCGGACAACACGCGGTGGAAGATCGCCCTGATGCACTCCGAACTTTCCGAGGCCCTGGAAGCCGACCGCAAGTCCCTCAACGCGGAGCATATCCCCGGCTTTACCGGTGTGGAGGAAGAACTCGCTGATGTTATCATCCGCGTCCTTGACTTCGCCGGCCACCACCAGCTCCGCCTCGGCGAAGCCCTCAGCGCGAAGATCGCTTACAACCTGACCCGTCCATTCAAGCACAGCAAGGCCTATTAACCTTCCCCGGAGACCCTGCCATGGACATTCTGTTAAGTATTATCCTCATAGCTATTGCACTCTGGGTGGTAAGCTGGTTAGCTATCGGTATGGGCATGGCATGGGTCAAGCTCGCTGATAAATTTCACAACATCACTAAAGGAAAGTGGCAATGAAAGTAATTTCCATCGGGAATTGACAAGGTCTACAGTCAGTTGTAGTATTACATCAACATTTTCCGATGGAGATACTTATGCAAGACAAGGAAAGATTTTTAGCTAAGATTCGAAAAGAAACCTCTGGCTGTTGGGTATGGCAAGCTGCTTATGATGCTGCCGGTTATGGGCGGTTTTGGCTTGGTAGGAGAATGCAACCGACTTCACAAGCGGCTTACAGGTTGTTTGTAGGAGAAATTCCTCAAGGACTTTGTGTGTTACATACTTGTAATAACAAAGGTTGTTGCAACCCTGCCCACCTTCGACTAGGCACCCATGCAGAAAACATGGCAGATTTGGCGGTTGCTGGTAACAACAGTTTACGGAAACTTTCGGCTGCAAGAGCTTTAGAACTGCGAAAGCAGGGTAAAACTTTAGCAGCTATTGGGGCAGAGGTAGGCGCCTCTGCGCAGGCAGTTCATCAACTTTTGGAGCGTACTTATGGAAAAGGTTCAGCAAAACGAAGCGGCTAAATCGGTGCTTCCTGGATTTAATGTGTTACTTATGGGGCCGGCAGGCACCGGCAAAACCCACTCCATCGGCACCCTTGTCGACCAAGGCTTTGAAGTCTTCTACCTCGCCCTCGAGTCGGGCTTGGAAGCCCTCCTCGGCTACTACACTGACCGCGGCCTGCCCATCCCCGACAACCTTCACTGGCACATGCTCAAGGCTCCGCAGGCTTCCTTCATGGAACTCCTGGGCAACGCGCAAAAGATCAACACGCTGTCCCTAGACTCCCTTGCCAAGATGACCGACCCGAACCGTTCCAAGCACAACCGCTTCATCGAACTGCTCAAAGCCCTCAACGACTTCCCCTGCGACCGTTCGGGCAAAACTTTTGGCCCGGTGAATACCTGGACGCCTTCGCGAGTTCTCGTCGTTGACGGCATGACAGGCCTCGGTCAGTGTGCCATGTCCCTGGTTGTCGGCGGGAAGGCAGTCAAGTCGCAAAGCGACTGGGGTATTGCCCAAGACCAAGTCGAAAAGCTCCTTCGTATGCTTTGCGATAGCTGCCCCTGCCACTTCGTCCTCTTGTCCCACGTTGAGCGCGAGATGGATCAAATCCTTGGCGGGGTGAAGCTAACAGTCTCGACCCTTGGCCGTGCCCTTGCCCCCAAAATCCCGTCGATGTTCTCTGACGTGATCCTCGCCGTCCGCCAAGGCGACAAATGGACTTGGGACACTGCCAACGTGCAAGCCGACCTCAAAACCCGCAACCTCCCGATCCGCGCCGACAACCCGCCGACCTTCGCAGGGATCGTCGCCAAATGGAAGGCGCGTGGGGGTGTGAGCTAAGACTTCACCGAAGGTCATTGACATGCTGTAGCATCCCTCATACCATTGAATTTCCCCCGCATGACGGTTGGCGACTGACTGTAAAGCGGGTTTCGTTCCAGTCGCATTTTCTCTAACCTTAAGGAGCCTTACCATGTTCGATCCCGAACAATTCCTCGACATGCAAGTTACTGAGTCCAATGACACCAAGACCATCCCCGTGCCGGTAGGCGAATACACCGCAGTTGCTGAAGAAGTCAAGTGCCGTCAGTGGCAGTCCAAGCAAGACCCGTCCAAGTCCGGCCTCACGCTCGACATTACCTGGAGCATCGACGACAGCACAGTCAAGGAACTCCTCGGCCGCGACAAGGTCACCGTGCGTCAGGGCATCATGCTCGACCTCACCGATTCCGGTGGTCTGGACATGGGCAGGGGTCGCAACATCGGCCTGGGCCGTCTGCGCGAAGCCCTCAATCTCAATACCCCCGGCCAACCGTTCAGCTTCTCGATGGTCGCTGGCCGCATTGCGAAGGTTAGCGTCAGCCACCGCATCGACGGTGAGAACATCTACGCCGAAGTCAAGGGCGTGGCGAAGCTCGGTTAATCGCTGTAAAGCTTGAAGCGTGGCCCCGGCTATACGGGGCCCCTTAAGCAAGGGGATTCGCAAAAGCTGGTCGAGGGCAAAGCTCAGAGCCAGCGCCATACAGACGGCACCGATTATGTGAGTCCCCTTCCTTAAGCCCTCGACAGGATGAGCCCCGGCGGCAGGCCAATTCGCAGTTGCCACTTGCTGTCGTGCCTGTTCGGGGGCTTTTCTTTTGACCTATACTTTCATGAAAGGCACTTGCCCATGAACCCGCGCCGTTATCGAACTCTTTACGAGTCGCGTTACATTACACCAGACTTAGACTTTTTTGTCTGCGCGTATTGTGGTGGCAAGCCTTCCTGTTTCGATCACGTTCCCCCACTAGCCACTGTAGCAGCCTTCCCTCAAAAGAAGTTTAAGCATTACTGGCTCGTCCCAAGTTGCGGCTCTTGCAACCAAATTCTCGGCGGGCACTCCCTTCTCGTAACTCTTGCACAGCGTAAGGCTTACATGAAGCGGTATATTTCACGCCGGGAAAATGGCCGCGTTTTGGGGCGTTAAAATGCCAAACCCTATCCACGGAAAGCAAACCGCATGGCGGGCCGTTTCTGGCCCACGGCGGGGCATTCTCGCGCCCGTTTTCCGTCCCATTTCCGCCAACCACCGAAACTCATAGGAGAAGCCCTCATGCACACCATCCCCTTAGCCGAAATCATCATCAAGCCCGAGCGTCAGCGGCGGGAATTCGATCCCGAAGCCCTGCAAGAGCTGAAAAACTCCATCGAGGATGGGCAGCTTCTCCACCCCCCGGTGCTCCGCAAGGAAGGCTCTGCCTGGGTGCTGGTCGCCGGCGAGCGTCGGCTGAAAGCCATCAGCGAAATCTTCGAACTCGGAGGTTCGTTCAAGCACAACGGCGAGGTCTTTGCCGACGGCCTTGTCCCCTTCACAAACATCGGGGAACTGACCCTGCTTGAGGCCGAGGAAGCCGAACTCGACGAAAACCTCAAGCGTCGGGATTTGACTTGGCAAGAACACGCGGCAGCGGTTGCCCGGCTCCACGCCCTTCGCTCGATGCAAAAAGAAGGCAAGCGGGCCGAAGCTCTCGAAGCCATTGGGGAGGCCTCCAGTCCAGCCACCCCTGCCCACACCATCGCCGACACCGCCGAGGAACTCACTGGCCGTCGGGACGGCTCTTACCAGGACTCCGTCCGCAAGGAAATCATCGTTGCGAAGCACCTCGACAACCCCGCCATCGCCAAAGCCAAGTCCGCTGACGAAGCCTTCAAAATCCTCAAGCGCGAGGAAGAGCGCAACCGCAACATCGAGTTGGCAAAAGTCGTCGGGGCTTCCTTCAACGCCGACAAGCACACGCTGCTCAACATCAACTGCCTCGAGTATATGGCAGATCCAGCGAACGCCAGCAAGTTCGATGTGATCCTGACCGACCCGCCGTATGGCATGGGAGCACAAGACTTTGACGACGGCGGCGGTAAGTTCGATGGCATCGAGCACCACTACGATGACTCCTACGAGTCCTGGCAAAAGCTTATGCAGGCATGGTGTCCGCTGACTTTCACCATTGCCAAGGCACAAGCCCACGCTTACGTTTTCTGCGACATTGACCGCTTCCACGAACTCAAGCGCTATATGGAAGCCGCGGGCTGGTATGTCTTCCGCACCCCGCTGATCAACCACAAGGTTAACTCCGGCCGCGTTCCTCTCCCTGACCAAGGTCCGCGCCGTCAGTATGAAATCCTGCTCTACGCGATCAAGGGTAAAAAACCCGTCACCCACATCTACCCTGATGTGATCTCCACCACTGGCGACGAAAACATGTCCCACGGCGCGCAGAAGCCTGTTGCCCTGTACCAGAACCTCTTGCAGCGCAGTGTCCGCCCCGGCGACAAGGTCATTGACTGCTTCGCAGGCACCGGTCCTATCTTCCCCGCCGCGCATACCTACCAGTGTGAGGCCACTGGCCTGGAAATGAACCCGGAATACTATGCCTTCTCCATGCGTCGCTTGACGGAGATCAAGCAAAACGATCAACTCGGCCTTGACCTGGGAGCGTGAAATGAAATTTACCAGTGATGGCTCCACTGCCTCCTATTACGAACTCCCGCGCGGTGCGAAGGAACTCCAGGACTTAATCTCCCACCGGAACATGAACTCGCAAATCGGGGAGATTTTCCGTGCCTGTTACCGCATGGGACGCGCAGCGCACAGCGACGAACTCCGCGACGCGAAGAAGATTCTGTTCTATGCCAAGGCCGAGGTCGCGCGGCTCGAAGCCCTTGCAAACGCGGCTAAGCGTTCTGCTGACAGCAACTGCGGAGGTAACTAACCATGCAAATCCGACCAACCGGCCCCTGCCCAGCGAAAGTGATGATTGTCGGCGAAGCCCCTGGGGAACGGGAGGTCGCCGAAGGCCAGCCCTTCGTCGGCTTCTCCGGACAGGAAATGTCCAAGATGCTTCAGGAAGCGGGTATCATGCGTTCCGAGTGCTTTGTCACAAACGTCGTTCGCATCCGCCCGCCTGGCAATGACATTAACGCTTTCATCGCGCAGAAAAAATCCGACATTTCGTCTCAGCACATCATGCTGCGGGATAAGTTCGTTCTCCCGGCAGTCCGTGACGGCTTCGAACTCCTCAAGCGGGAAATTGAGATGTGCCAGCCGAACGTCATCATCGCCTTCGGCAATGTGGCACTGTGGGCATTGACAGGTTCGTGGGGGATTACGTCTTGGCGCGGGAGTGTGATGGAATGTGACCTCCAACTCGCACTTGACTACAAACCCAAGGTCGTCCCAACCTACCATCCGGCCTCCATTCTCCGCCAGTGGTCCTGGCGCCAGATCGCTATCCACGACCTGCGTCGTGCAGCCAGTCAATCGAAGTTTCGGGAAGTAATCCGCCCACAGTATAATTTTTTTGTCAGACCTTCTTTCGATCAGGTGATGGGAGTCCTTCATGAAATCTACAAAACACTTGAAACTGAGCGAGCAGGAGAGTCGAATCGTCCGGGGATTACTCAACCGTAATACGCGGGAATTACCGAACGGATGCTTAGAATGGACTGCCGGTAGAGGTAGTCATGGGTATGGATCACTTTGGACTGGCGAGCGTAATGCTACGGCACCAAGGGCTGCATGGTGCGCCTTTCGTGGCGAAATTTCGGCTGGCCTGTTTGTGTTACATAAATGCAATAACAAGCTTTGCGTAAACACAGACCATCTCTACCTCGGCACACACCAGCAAAACATCGACGATTATATGAAAGTTTGGAGGCTCGAAAATGAAATTAGCTGTTGATATCGAAACCCGTGCGGGTCATATTGCTTGCGTGGGTATAGCCTGGAACGAGCGTGATGCTTTGTGTATCCCGCTTATGGCCGTTGAAAAGCCTGATGGTTATTGGTCTGAGCAGGAAGAAGCTCAAATTGCCTTTGCCCTTTACCAAATCTTAACACATCCAAACGCCGAAGTTATTGGCCAGAACTTCTCCTACGACGCACAGTACTTCTACCGCCACCTCCACTTCATCCCCCGCCTCAAGCGTGACACGATGCTCACCCAGCATACGTTGTTCTCGAACTTGCAAAAGGGTTTGGACTTCCTGTCCTCGATGTATTGCGAGCACCACCTATACTGGAAAGACGAAGGCAAGGAGTGGGACGCGAAAACCGGCGAAGACCAGCTCTGGACCTATAACTGCAAAGACGCTGTAATCACCTTCGAAGTTGACACCGCCCAGCAAGCCGCCGTCGACCAGATGCGCCTACGCGAGGTCCACGACTTCCAGCAACGCCTGTTCTGGCCAGTCCTCGACTCCATGAACCGTGGCCTTCGTGTGGACACTTCCCGCCGAGGGGATTTCGCTTTCACCCTCCAGGAAGAAATCGCTACCCGCGAACAGTGGTTGATCGACACCCTCGGGGAGCCACTCAATATCAAATCCCCGCTCCAGATGAAGCGAATGTTCTACGAGACGCTCGGACAAAAGCCAGTGCTGTCCCGCAAAACTGGCGGCGTCACCTGCGATGACGAGGCTCTCCGCAAGCTCGCCGAACGCGAGCCACTTCTCCTTCCTGTCACCAAAAAGATCGCGGAACTCCGAAGCCTCGGCGTGTTCCTCTCAACCTTTATCAACGCTCCACTCGACACTGACGGGCGCATGCGCTGCAGCTTCAATATCGCAGGGACGGAAACTTACCGTTTCTCCTCTTCCAAAAACGCCTTCGGCTCCGGCCTCAACCTACAGAATATCCCCAAGGGAGGTGGCGACGACGAACTCGAACTGCCCAACGTTCGAAGTCTGTTTATCCCCGATCCCGGAATGACCTTTTTCGACATTGACTTGTCCTCTGCTGACCTCCGCATCGTGGTGTGGGAGTCGGACGAGCCTGAGTTCAAAGCCATGCTCAAGGAAGGCCTGGACCCCTACACCGAAATCGCCAAAGAGTTTTACCATGACCCAACCATCACCAAGAAAGACCCACGACGCCAGACCTTCAAGTCCTTCGCACATGGCACTAATTACCTCGGCACTGCTAAGGGTCTCGCAGAACGCCTGGGGCTTGGAGTTCACGAAGCCGAACAGACTCAAAAGTGGTACTTCGAGCGATTCCCAAAAATCAAAAAGTGGCAGGACGATCTGAAAGACCAAGTCTACAAGCGTCGCATGGTCCAGAACGTCTTCGGCTATCGCTGTTACTTTTTCGACCGGATCGAAGGTACGATTTTCAATCAGGCGGCTGCCTGGATTCCACAATCCACTGTGGCCTGTCTTATCAACCGTGCCTATGTCAAAATCTACGAAGAACTGCCGGAGGTTCAGATTCTGCTTCAGGTTCACGACTCCCTGGCCGGTCAATTCCCAACGCACCTTGGCGACTGGATAACCAACCAGATTGTGTCGAAAGCGGAGATCGAGTTGCCCTACCCCGGCGACCCGCTGGTGATTCCAGTCGGGGTTAAAACATCAACAGCATCATGGGGGGACTGCGACTAATGCGACACCATGCAGATTGGCTCACTGCTTTTATGGACTATGCTTCATACGGGGAGGCTCCTCGACACCTTTATTTCTGGACCGGAGTCTCGGCAATTGCAGGGGCTTTGCGTCGGAAGGTTTGGATTGACCAAGCGTACTTCAAATGGTATCCGAACTTCTACATTGTCCTTGTGGCTCCGCCGGGGATTGTATCCAAGTCAACAACCGCCGGGGTGGGTATGAGCCTGCTCCGAAAAGTCCCCGGCATCAAGTTCGGTCCAGATGTTGTTACATGGCCGGCGCTTGTCTCCGCCTTTGCCGAAGCCACAGAAGGTTTCGAGTACCAGGAAGCCATCCACCCGATGAGTGCGCTGACGCTGGAGTCCTCCGAGTTCGGAAACCTGCTAAACCCGCAGGACAAAGACATGGTGGACTTGCTCGTCGCGCTGTGGGATGGCAAGTCCGGTAAGTTTGAGAAGAAGACCAAGCACAGCGGCAACGACAGCATCGAGAATCCGTGGATTAACCTTATCGCCTGCACGACCCCTTCGTGGATTGCAGGTAACTTCCCGGAGTATATGATCGGCGGGGGCTTTACCTCTCGGTGCATCTTCGTCTATGCTGACCAGAAAGCGAAGTATGTCGCCTATCCCGGACTCCGCGTTCCTGGCAACCTCGACGCAATGGCAGAAAAACTCGTCGAGGACTTGTCCCACATCGGAACGCTGACAGGGGAGTATAAGCTCTCCTCCGACGCTGTTGCCTGGGGCGAAGCCTGGTACCATCGCCACTATACCGTCAGGTCCGCCACGCTCGACGACGACCGCTTCGGCGGTTACATTGCGCGGAAGCAGACTCACATCCACAAGCTTGCAATGGTGCTCGCAGCCTCCTCCAGCGACCAGATGGAGATCACTGCCGAGCACTTGATCATCGCCGACCAGATGGTGACGGACCTCGAACCTGACATGTCTTTCGTGTTTTCCAAGATCGGCAAGTCCGAGACTGCCCTCTACGCGGAGCGTTTGGTCTGGTTTGTTCACAGCAAAACCGCCGTGCCGTATCACGAAGCTTACCGCTACGTCCATTCCTACTTCCCTTCCATGCGGGATTTCGAGGATGTGCTGGCAGGTTGTATCCGTGCGGGGTATGTCAAGCTAGAGCAGTCCGGCAGCGTGGTTATGCTCCGGGCAGCAGAGGCTTTGCCGACAGCATCGAACAACGCTGGCCGGTCGTCCGCGGCCGCGGCATGAGGCCGAAAAAATGCCCGGCAATGCGGTTCTCGGGCCGCAGCCGGGCGCTCACTTCCCGCCCATACCCCAATGCCTACCGGGTAAGTCGATGCGCGGTAGCCGTTTAGCTTTGCCGCTCAAAATGGGGGCAGTCGACAAACCGACTCTTCCCCGAGTCAACCAGCCCGCGCCAGTTCCCGCCCCAGCGATTCTTCGCATTCCGCGCTTCCCACCAGTCGCCCAGCGGCTTCAGCTCTTCACGCGTTTGGCAGAGTTTCCCGTCCTTGAAGAAGTTAAGGTCAATCGCCAGCCGCTTCAAGTGCTGCGAGTTCATAGTCTTCGACCGCCCAGTCTTGACGTACAGTTGCTGCATTTCAATTGGCCGCGTCAGTTCCCCACCTGTCACGACAAACCCTTGCTCGGTAGCGTAAGCCACCAACGCGCAGGCGTCGAGCAGGAAGGTCGCTTGTTCCTGAACCATGCTCATTTGCCACCCCCGCTCAGACGTTCGATTGTGGAATCCTTCGTCCGACTGCTTCGTGTTGTGCCGAACTCGAAGTTGTAAATGTTGTCCAGATACCCAAGAAACCGTCCGAGCACTAAGGTGAAAATCCCCTTCACATACTCGTTGATCCCTTGGTCTTTCCAGACAATCCAGACCAGCATGGTGATCATGCCAACAGCCAGCACGAACATGAAGTCTGCACGATAGTTGCGGGTTCCGGTCAGGAGAAACGTTTCATCCCGCGTCCGGGCAGAGCCCTTGTCATCGACCTCGGCTTGGAAATACTGGAAGTCGAGCTTGTTGTTTTCCAGTTGCAACCGCTGGAGTTCCTCTTCATGCTCCAGTTCAAACTGCCGCAACTTCGCCAGTTCTTCCGGTGGCATGTCCGGCGCCAGTTTCACCCCCGTTTTCTCTTCGACCCATTCCTTACCCTTCGCCAGCACGGCGTTCCCGACAAGGTTGAGTCCCTGGGTTAGCAGCCCCGCGACAATCGGCAGCATCAGATCACCCCCTTCGATTTCATCCAAAGGTACAGGCCCACTGAACAGACCCCGACAATGTAAACAAACTTCGAAATCACGCTCTTCCCAACTTCCTGGTAAACGTGATTCGTCAGTTTCTTGACCGCCTTTTCCGCCGCCCGCTCGGCGATTTTTTCCAGCACGGAATCGTCGAGCGACGGGCAGTCCGGACGGCATGTTTGTGCCTGCGTTGGTTCACTCACTTACTTTCTCCCCTTCGTCGAGTTCAATCGAATTCTTGCAATGGTCTTTGTCAAGCCAGTCAAGCACCCGGCACAACACACAGCCCCAACGCCGACCCTTTCGGCGAGCCTTCTCAGCGCGGCTGCTGATAGTTTCGTCCTCGTCGCCGCCGGCAAGGGCGTTGAATAGCTGATCAATGGCTACTGCCACGCGGCGACCATAGGACTTCATTTTGACACTTCCCCGTGGATGATTTCCTC
>QZGF01000013.1_pt1 | contig 34981 bp, 28 predicted proteins | sample 1990021 | NCBI WGS metagenome assembly QZGF01 (sample SAMN10076523, study PRJNA491371) | Subsurface metagenome, whole genome shotgun sequencing project. | isolation source: subsurface fracture fluid from borehole BE326-BH2 | place: South Africa: Beatrix Gold Mine | collected 2015-06-18 | reverse complement strand
AACGTCTTGAAGTCATCTTTTCTAGTGGTCATCAGAGTGGCAAAAGGCCACATTCCTGAGGAAAACCAAGTATCAAAAGTGTCAGGGTCTTGAGTAAGTTTTGTATGCCCACAATATTGACATTTGTCCGGAATTTCACCGGATGTAATATTCCAGTATGTACAGCTATTGCATCTGAAGGCAGGAATTCTTATTCCCCAAACGATTTGCCTTGAGATATTCCAGTCCTTGAGGTTTTTGTACCAATGCTTTGCCATCCTTTCAAATCTTTTGTGGACAAACACAACCTTCTTTTCTTTGATTGCATCAAGAGACAGTTTTACCAGTGGAGATACTTTAATAAACCACTGGTCAGAGAGTGTTGGTTCGATAATTCCTTTATCACGGTAACATGTGCCCACTGTATGACTGATTTTTTCAGTCTTTACTATAAAATGATCTAGGTCTTTTACTATCTCCTCTCTTGCTACAGTGGTATTTAATCCTATATATTTTTCTGGTGAGTTTATTATTTTGCCGTTTTCATCTATAACTGATATGGGTGTTAGGTTGTGTCTTAGGCCAATTTCAAAGTCGACAGGGTCGTGTGCGGGAGTTATTTTTAAGGCACCAGTACCAAACTTTGGATCGACAAGACGGTCCGCAATTATGGGAATTTTTCGTTTTATGATTGGTATTGTGGCGTATTGGCCAATTAAGTTTTTGTATCTTTTGTCATTTGGATTGACAGCTACCGCGACGTCAGCAAAAATTGTTTCAGGCCTCGTAGTGGCTATGTGTATGGTTTCATAGTCTAGGTAGTACAAGAAATCTTCTCTTTCGACGTAGTCTACCTCGAGCTGCGAAAAAGAAGTACCACAGCGGGGACAATAGTTGATTATTTTTTTTCCACGGTAAACAAGGCCAGCATCATATAATTTCTTAAAAGTTGAGTAGACAACATTAATTATATCTTGGTCGAGAGTAAACTTGAACCTACTCCAGTCACATGATGATCCAAGAAGTTTAAGCTGTTCGATCATTAAGGCTTTATTTTCCTGAACATAATTCCAAATCATCTGGTACAGTTCCTCACGAGTGAAGTCAAAGCGGCTTTCCCCCTTTTCTCTTAGTTTCTTTTCAAACACAAACTGAGTTTCTATTCCCGCATGATCGGCCCCCGGCACCCAAAGGGTTTTGTAGCCTTTCATTCTAAAATAACGAATGAGAATGTCGGAGATTGTAACAAATCGGGCATGTCCAACATGAAGTGGATCATTCGCATTAGGTGGGGGCATTATTATGCTGAATGGTTTTTTCTTTGATGGGAAACTGTCAGGGTTAAATAAGCACCTTTTTTCCCATAGAGCGTAGATCTCTTTTTCTGAAAAATGGTTATAATTTTTATCCATTTAATTAAAATTTTATAACCTATTAGATTAGGCTATTCTAACATAGGTTCAGTACAAATTAAATTATTAAGGCAGTTGAAGATTGGGGACTCTGTCAATTAATCCCTGATTGACATAGGAATTACCAAGATGTTTTTCTCTAAGAAAAGCACAAACTCCAACCATTGCAGCATTGTCGGTATATAGTTTTTTAGAGTAGGGGAAGAATGCTTTAATCTTATGTTTTTTACAAAGGCCTCGAATTGTCTTTCTAAATTCTAGGTTTGCTGTTACCCCCCCACCGATGAAGAGTTTGGAGGCGTCTGGTTCGGGAAGGCTACTTAAGTAAAAATCAATTACCCGATAGATATGTTGAAACGCTGTATACTGGTAAGAAGCAGCAAGATCACAGATTATTTTTTTATCCAGATTTTCCTCTTTTTGCTTTGAGATCAATCTATAAAGGGCGGTCTTAAGTCCGGAATAACTAAAAACCATCCTTTTTTCCTGACCGGACAATGGAATTGGAAGTTTATATGCTAGAGGATTTCCTTGCCTTGCAAACCGTTCTAGAACGGCCCCCCCGGGGTACCCCAGCCCGAGCATTCTTGCTCCTTTGTCTAACGCTTCTCCCAATGCGTCGTCAGAGGTTTTGGCTAAGATTTTGTACTCACCAAATTTTCTGGCAAGAACGAACAAAGTGTTTCCTCCAGAGACAACTAACCCGTAAACAGGAAATTTTAGTGTGGACAGCCCTGCCTCTTGCTGTAGGGAAGAAGAAATAGCAAGCGGGCTGAAAAGGTGAGCCTCAACATGATTAACAGGAATAATAGGAAGATTGTATTTGTTTGAGAATTCTTTAGCCTTTCGTATACCCACCTCAAGAGCTATTGCAAGACCGGGACCGACAGTAACCGCAATAGCATTGATTTCATTAAATCCAGTTCTTGCTTTCTTGATTGCGCGACTTATAACCCAATCGATTTTTTCCTCGTGGTGCCTTTGGGCTAGAGAGGGAACAACTCCGCCAAATTTTGCATGGAGTGAAGCCTGTGACCATATAACATTTGACATTACTTTAGTTTCTTTTGTTATAGCCGCAGCAGTTTCGTCGCACGATGTATCAATGGCCAAGATTGTCATTCTTTTAGAGTGTTGTCCAATTGATTAATCTTTCATTTGATCTTTTTCCATAACTAATTTTTACCCATACGATTAAAGCATCTTCTGCGTATCTTCTAATTTTATTGTGGACTTTATCTGCCCATTCTAGGACAATTATGCTTTTGTCTAAGATCCGCTTGTCAAAACTCAAATCGTCAAACTCTTCAGGATCCTGCATTCGCCACGTATCAATATGAACAAACACTCGCTTACCGTTTATGTAGTATATGTGTTCTAAATCGTAGGTTGGGGAAGTAATTGTTTCTTTTACTCCTACTGCTTTGGCTAATCCTTTCGTAAAAATTGTCTTTCCTGCTCCCATTTCCCCCTCAAGGGCAAAGACTATGGATCTCGAACCTAAATACTGTTCATACTTTTGCCATAATTCTTTGGCAATGTTTTGGGTGTTTTCTGGACTTCTCGAAACCACTTCGTTTTTGCGGCTGAATTTGATATCTCCTTGTCGCAGAATTGTCAGATCTTCGGAAGTAGTATCTATTACCGTCGAAGGCTCGTTTTTGGGAAGTTCACCGGCATCAATGATTAGGTCGATGCATTTTCTTTGTTTGACTGAGATATTATTCAGAATATCATCAACACTGTAGGGCCTTTTTTTATAACTTGGGTTTGCCGATGTGGCAGTGATTGGTTTGTTAAATTTTCTTACAACTTCGAGGACAAATTTATGGTTTGGGATTCTAATCCCCAGGGTTCCGCTTTCTGACTCTACCCCTTCCGCTACTTTATGTTTGCCTTTGGAAATAATTGTCAGGGGACCTGGCAAAAAGTTTTTGTAAAGTCTTTTTGCCATTTTGTTTAGGAAGACGTATCTACTAGCCATCTCTTGATCAGCAACGGCTACAGAATAGGGTTTACCAAACGGACGGGACTTAAATTTAGTTAATTTTTCAACAGCCTTTTTGTTTGTTGCGTCAACAAATGCTCCGTAAACTGTTTCGGTTGGCATGATAACAAGGCCACCACTTTCTAAGGTCTTGACGACACTATCTATGCTTGTATTTTGGATTTTTTGGATTTTCATAGTGGTAATTATAATTTGTTATCGTTATGAATTATAGTTTTTCAACACTCTTAAAATAAGTGTTGAAGTTCAGTAATTAATTCGGGGCTGTGCCTCTTAGGAATTTTGCCTGCCAGGGTTTGTAATTTGAGACAAATCTGGTTTGCTGGATTGTTTCGCCATTTCTCGTTACTTTATAGTTAAATTCTACCCTTGCACCCCAAGCCTTGTAGTCAATTTGTTTAATGGTCCCTACTGGTAGGGTGGGGTCGTCGATATATAGGTCATCTGGAGGCGCAACAGTTCGGGTGATAGTTGGTTTTGAGATTTCAGCGATTCTTCCATCCTTTGTCCCATACAATTCAATAGTCAATTTTGAGTTCTTAGAATCAAATATTGTTTGGATTAATATATTAGCAGGAGTATCGTTTTTGAACTTGAAGTCTGTTGTTGGTGAAAAGACTGTAGCATCAAGACCGGGAGGGAACCCCTGTTCATAGTAGCTTACCCTATAAGAATGGGGCGACCTTTCAACTATCGGGAGACCGCTGTTAAGCACCGCCCTAAAAAGGGTCGTTGATACCTGGCATACGCCACCACCATCTCCAAGGATTGTTTTTCCATCTTGGATGATGTAGGCCTGTCTGTACCCTGTTAGAGCGGACACGTCTCCTACAGTTGAGTTGAACGAAAAAATCTCTCCTGGAGCAATCAGACTTCCGTTAATTTTTGATGACGCAAGGGATATATTATGAACTCTTGCAGGAATTGACCCTTTAAAAAACGACTCTCCTCTGCCTAAAAGTTCATTTATTCCTAACTTATTTGCCTCATTGTTAGTAATTTCGGGAGTTATTATGGTAACTGGAATTTCAACCTTTTCCTCTTTGTTACCCTGTTCAATATTGGATAGTGCACTCTCTATCTTATTAGATAATTCTTGGCTTTTGATTGATAAACCCACTTTTGATGGAACAAATTCCACAACTTTTCCGTCTTTAAGTGTAAAAATTGAGTTTTGAGGAGGTCTATTAACTTCTTTTACTAAGGAATTGACGACTTCTGAAATGGCATCTTTGTTGTATTTTCCGTATGGGGAGATAAGGTTTAATATTTCTTGGCCCTCCAATTTTATTAGTTTATCCTCGTATACGAATGCTATTGATTTTCCTATTAGTTTTTTGGCTCTATCGACCAAAGCTTGTTCCTCGTCGATGTTTAATATTGGGTCAATAATGTTTACAGTTATAGAGATAGGACCAAAGCTTCCTTGCCTAAAGGCCATGTCAATATCGTTTTTTAGATTTTTGATATCAACTTCCTTTCCAGCAGACCCTTTTGAAACAATTACATCATCTCCGTTTATTTGCACTGTTGGATAGATCGGGTCTATGGATATTTTAGAGGATATTACGGATAAGTATTCCTCAAGAGCATTGCCATCATAGCTGTAAAGCAGATTTAATTGTTGGGGCTTAAATACAGACAGGATTATGTTGTATAAGTTCTGGAAGAAGTTTTGCTCCCTATATATCTTATATGCGGATTCAAAAGTTAGGTCATAATCATACTTGAAGCCGATTTTCTCAAGGGAAATATTGTATTCACTGTTTCCTTCCTTTAAGACAAGATCATTTGGGGTGTTAATTTTTAGACTGATAGAATTGATAAACTGATTTTTGTTAAATCCCGACACCTCAACACCTGAAACAATGACACGGGGAATAATTTTGCCATCATAGATAAAATTTATTGTAAGATAGGATAGGAGGGGTGTTATTATGACAAAAAGGATAATTAAAAGACGTGCAAGAGCTGTAATCTGTGTTGATCTTAAAATTTTAGACATTGTCAACTAGTATGATACCATGAATCAGTTAGATAGATGATGGAGAGAGAAGATATTAGTCCAACAACCCCACCGTCGTTAGCGGCTGAAGAAAGCCAAGGAGGTAACATGGTTGACACACCAGTTTCTTCTAGTAAAAAGGCTGTGAAGCCAAAAAAAATGGTATTGATAGCAGGCTTGGCTTTTGCAGTATTAGTATTGGTCTTGATCATTATAAATTTTGTTGGGAGGAGTGTAGGTTCATTGCAGAAGGGAGGAGAAATTGTATGGTGGGGAATCAAAGAGGAAGATGACGCAGTCAATTCACTTATTGCTGATTTTGAGGCAAAGAACCCCGGGGTTAAGGTTAAATATCAAAGGCAATCAGAAAAAGATTATGCGGAGAGATTATTTAACTCTCTTAAAAAGGGCGCCGGTCCAGATATTTTTGAAATTCATACAAGCTGGATACCTGATTTCAATCCATTTATTTCCACACTTCCCAAATCAATTATGTCAGAGGAGGAGTATAGGAGTACTTTTTTGCCGGCTGTGTATCGGAGTTTAAGGACAGAAAAAGGAATAGTAGGAATTCCACTTTATTACGATGCTATAACTCTTTTTGTAAATATTGACATCTTTAACAATGCACAGAAAAGTTTCCCAAAGACTTGGAATGATATTATTTTTCTTTCCGATCCTCAAAAAGGGGGATTGACACTTCGAGACAATGATGAATTGATTCAATCTGCAATTGCGCTAGGAACAACTTCAAACGTCGACCATTGGCAGGAAATCTTAGCGTTGGTAATGATACAAAACGGAATAAATCCCGCCAGCCCCAACATAGAGTCAACGAACGATACTTTTTTGTACCTTAAGAATTTTGTAAAAAGTGGTGTATGGAATGATCGCATGCCACCATCGACAATTGCCTTTGCAAGAGGCAACCTGGCCATGTATTTTGGCACCATCTCAAGAGCACCTGAAATTCTTGTAACAAATCCCAGTATTAGATTTCGTACAGTACCTTTTCCTCAAGTACCAAACAATGCGCCCACTGATCCTCAGTATTCATATTCTTCATACTATTTCCAAACTGTCAACAAAAAGAGTTTAAATGAAGACACTGCTTGGAAATTCTTGAAGTTTTTATCAGAAAAAGAGTCAATTAAGAAATTGAATTCGTTTAGGAAGATAAGCAAAGCATTTGAGTTTCCCTCACCAAGGATAGATATGATAGCTGATTTAGAAAAAGACATTGTTATGGGATCAGTCTTAACTCAGGCCACAGAGGGCTGGAGCTGGTATCTTGCTGATCAGGCACATGATGGCGCGGGGGGAATTAATACAAACATAGCAAGTCTTTACAAGGAGGCTTTCGACAAGGGAGAAATAGATGAGATTTTTGTTACAAATCTGAAGGCAACTCTTTCAAAATACGGCATTCGCTAAAAATGACCTCTTGACAAATTGTTTTTTTCTTTTATAAAATAGCACTCGATATTCGCAACTGCTAAGAACTATGAGTAGCAAAGCAAACAAATTAAACATTACTCCAATGCCTGGTTATGTAGTTATTAAGCCACTTGATGCCCAGACAAAGACTTCATCAGGAATCTATCTTCCTGACTCTGCCGGCGAGAAGCCACAAAAAGGGGAAGTTGTTGCTGTCGGAGATGACGAGATCACAGAAAAGGGAACTAAGATAAAGGCTCCAGTCAAAAATGGAGATGTTGTGATCTACAAGAAGTGGGGAGGATCTGAGGTAAAAATAGATGGAGTTGAATATTTATTTGCTAAGTTTGATGATATACTTGCAGTTGTGAACTGATATGGCAAAACAACTTAAATTCGGAGACGACGCAAGACAAGCCCTTCTTAAGGGAATAGATTCAGTTGCAAGGGCTGTTGTTACAACACTTGGACCGAAGGGAAGAAATATTGCTTTGGACAAGAAATGGGGATCTCCAAATATAGTTCATGATGGTGTTTCAGTTGCTAAAGAAATAGATCTCCCAGATCCTTTTGAAAACATGGGAGCTCAACTTGTGAAGGAGGCATCAAGCAAAACAAATGACAATGCTGGTGACGGCACAACAACTGCAACACTCCTTGCTCAAGTGATGACTCACGAAGGGATGAAAAATATTACCTCGGGTGCCAACCCAATGGTTGTTAAAAAGGGAATTGAAAAGGCGGTTGACGCTGTTGTTACCGAGTTAAAAAAGATTTCTAAGCCGATCAAAAATAAAGAAGAGATCGAACAGGTTGCTACAATATCAGCTGGAGATGAAGCAATTGGGGCAAAAATTGCAGAAGCTTTGGATAAGGTGGGGCGAGATGGGGTAGTTACTGTTGAAGAAGGTAAGGGATTGACAATAGACATTGAATATAAAGAAGGAATGGAATTTGACCGAGGCTATGCTTCCGCATACTTTGTTACAAATCCTGAGAGGATGGAAGCCGAAGTAGAAGATGCCTATATACTCTTGACTGATAAGAAGATATCTTCCATTCAAGACCTTTTACCATTTTTGGAGAAGTTTGTTAAAGTATCTAAGAGTTTAGTTATTATAGCTGATGAGGTTGAAGGTGAGGCTCTTGCAACATTAGTTGTCAATAAACTAAAAGGAACACTAAACGTATTGGCCGTAAAAGCACCTGGTTTTGGAGATAGGAGAAAGGAGATGCTTGAGGATATTGCTATTCTCACAGGAGGATCTGTTATCAGTGAGGATACAGGTAGAACCCTTGAGTCCATTGAAATGACTGATTTAGGAAGAGCAGATAAGGTTTGGGCAGACAAAGATAATACCAGGATAATTGGTGGCAAAGGAGACAAAGCTCTTATTGAAAAAAGGATTGCTCTTATCAAAAGGCAGATTTCAGAAACAACCTCTGATTTTGATAAGGAGAAACTTGAGGAAAGACTTGCAAAGCTGGCAGGTGGAGTTGCAGTAATTAATGTGGGGGCTGCCACTGAGGTTGAGCTGAACGAGAAGAAGGAAAGAGTAAAAGATGCTGTTGGCGCAACTAAGGCAGCAATAGAGGAGGGGATTGTCCCAGGTGGTGGGGTTGCTCTTTTGAGAGCAAAGGAAGCTTTATCTAATCTTAAGACTAGCTCTAAGGATGAAGAAATTGGAGTTGAAATAGTAAGATTGGCTCTCGAACAACCTCTTCGATGGCTTGCAAAAAATGCTGGTGAAGATGATGGTTGGGTTTTGAGGAAGGTAGAAGAGGCAGGCGACAGTGATTTTGGCTTTAATGCTCTAACCGGAGAATTTGGTTCAATGACAAAGTTTGGAATTCTTGATCCATTAAAAGTTACACGCAGCGCTCTTCAGAACGCGGCATCAGTTGCTATGATGGTCTTAACTACAGAAGGGTTGGTTACCGATATTCCTGAAAAGAAAGAATCCAACCCCGGAGCCCCAGGAATGGGCGGAATGGATTATTAGTTTTTTTAAGTATTTGTGTTATAGTTAGCTGACTTAATAAGCGGCCTAAGGTCTATTTTGTTTTGGTTGTTGTGAGTTACGATCCGGAAAGCTTCGACCATCAGAGTATTATTGTGCTTGATTCAAGCAAAAATTTTGATCATCTGGTCCAGAGAGGGGGTGTTGTTGAAGGAAGCTTATTTTTCGATAATCCTTTTAGAATTCCCGGCTCCGGAATATGTTGGGCTATTGCCTTAAGTGAGGCAATAGCCTCGTTGATTGGAGATCAAAAAACTCTGACGGTACTAGACAAGGTAGGAAGGTTGATGTTTGAAACCTTTCCCCATAATTTTGGGGAAATTATGGGGAAAGCCAGTGAATATGAAGGCGGTTTTCCACCTTTTATGGAAAAAGCCATACCTTTACTGGTGGACAAAGAAACTGGTGGCTTATATCGAATTCAAGAAAAGTTCCCAGTACAGATGGCAAACTTATTAACGCACCTTTTGAGGGAAATGGGCGGTTTTCGGATCAAGATAATTATTCCTCCAGAATCAACGTTAGCAGGCTACCATCCTTTTGATGCTTTGGGACAGAGATATAAACCCGGCGTCTCAGTTCCTATTGCTTCGATTAATATTCAGTCTCCAGGACAGAAAGAAAGAGGCCATATGGTATTTGTTGCAGGAATTAAGAAAAGTGGCCGTGGCGTGTGTGGTGTTTTAATCAGCGACCCCGATGTCGAAAAGATGATAAATTTAGAAATTCCTCCAGTGGTCATAGCGGGGGATAGCAAAAATTGGAAGTATGTTGTTGGAAGCCCAAAAGAAGCTACCAAAATTTCCTTAGCAACACCTCCTTTTATTTGGGTAGAAAAGGAAAATTAAGAATTTTGCCAATACCTCTGCCTTGTTAGCTAGAAAGTTCGATTTTTACTTAAGGAGAATTAGGGGATTAATTCTTTTTCCTTCTTGATAGATTTCAAGGTGGAGATGGTCTCCGAAGGCTCTTCCCGTTGCTCCAATTTCACCAATTATATCTATGGGAGAGACCGCCTGACCGCTACTAACGAGAATTTTTGACAAGTGGGCATATAAAGACTCCATCTCGCCCCCATGGTCGATTGTTATTGAATAACCGTATCCAGTTCTTTTCCTTTCTACCCTACTTACCACCCCATAGGTAATAGGAAAAACAGGTTCACCCGTCTCACCATCAAGATCTATTCCAGGATGGAAGATTGAATATCTTTGTGTGATCCTAACCTCCGATACGGGGAAACGTATTTCGTTTGAGATGGTTCTAAATATAACTGGATTTTCTATCCGTGGATTATCAATCAGAATATCATCAGCAGCGACATTGTTTGCAAAGATAGATGAGGAAATTAAAACTACGCCAATATTTACTCCAACAGCTTTCCTGACATTTACATGTTCAATGACATATCTGGCATAACGGGACAGTTTATTTCCGACCCTAAATTTTTTTAAAAGAGTAGGGGAGGGTAATAGTCCCAATTGCCTACCCCGTCTTTTGACTAGATGAAGGTCAAGACGCCACCTACCGGGCAGATGTAAAGATAGACTTACCATTTAACTTCGATTACGCCCGAAGCTGGCGGTTGACAAAAGCAACTGAGGGGATTTCGAGCAGAAAAAGACCCCAATGCGTTCCAAATAAAAACTCGCATTAATTGCGAGTTATACGCTTATTGTATCTTGTGAAAGATTAAAAATCAAGTTTTGGCAGTATTTGCCCGATGCCAACTCAATTCTTGATATTGAGGTCGCGGAGGGAATCGAACCCTCGCATCGCGGTTTTGCAGACCGCAGCGTTTCCACTTCGCCACGCGACCAGATTTAGAGTAATTATACCTTAATTTTGTTGGGAAAAAACGGGACCAAAACCCACCAGAACTTTTGGTTCCGGTGGTTTTTGATGAAAATTATATGAGATTTGCCTAATCATTCAGATTTTGACTTAACAGTGATTTTTCTTGGTCTGGCCGCTTCTGTCTTTGGGATTTTGACAGTTAATACTCCATGCTCAACTGTCGCTTCAGCCTTGTCCCATTGGCCACCAGAAAGAGCACATGTATAATAATATTGGTAAGAGGATGACCTATATTCGTGCTCCTTTTTCTCCTCCTCCTTTTTCTCAGCTCGGATTGTGAGGACTCCGTCTTCAATGTCGACGTCTATATCCTTTGAAGGGACACCAGCAACAACCGCGTCGACAACAATGTCCTTGTCTGTCTCATGGATCTTTAGACCTCTTTGTGAAGGAAATTCATCCCAATCCTCAAACCATCTGGGAAGGCTGAATAAGCTTCTGAACGGATCCCTTTTTATCAGGTCTGCCATAGGCTTTCACCCCCTTCCTATTAGCACTCATCACTCTGAAGTGCTAAATAGAATATAGTAGGATAGAATAATTTTGTCAAGCCCTAAATACCTGCCTATAGACTTGGTTTGCTAGTTAGTTTGGTATAAACTACTAAACTGAAATGAAGAAAGTTGTAATTGGGATTCTGGTAGTTGCCTTTCTAATTATATTTATTGCCATTAGTTTTTATCTTGTATCCAAACCAAGGTCATCTGGGTTGTATATTCAAACCGATATTCCAGCCAAGGTGATCATAAACTCAGATGAAGTTGGGATGACGCCTTTCCATAATAAAAGTCTGGATCCTGGGGAATATGGCATAAAGCTGGTCCCTCTACAAAGAGATACTCCACCCTTTGAGACAAAGGTCTTTCTTTCAAAAGGAATTGAGACGGTATTGCGCAGAGAGTTTGGCAAGAGCGAGGATATCTCAAGCACTGAGCTTATCACGTTTGAGAAAATCTTGGACAATCAGGTGGTCGTGAGTATAGTGACAGTTCCACCCAATTCATCGTTGTTGATTGATGGGGCGTTGTCATTTTCTGCCCCATATACTACGACCTTATCTGAGGGTAAACACACCCTTCGTGTTTCCTCTCCTGGATACGTTTCCAAGGAGGTTAATTTTAAAGCCTATAAAGGGTATAAATTGGTTGCGTATGTAACTTTGAAAAAGGACAAAGGTGGGCAATTTGATACCACTCCTACGCCAACGCCAACAAAAGTGTTTGTTGAGATATTAGATACACCCACAGGTTTTTTAAGAGTGCGTAAGGACCCAACATCTTCTTCTGAAATTGTAGGCCAGATAAAGCCTGGAGGAAAATTTGAGCTTCTCGAGGAGAAGATAGAACTAGGGTGGTATAAGATTGAATTTGAGCCCAGTCGTACTGGATGGATTTCTAGTGAGTTTGCAAAGAAAGTGCAAGACTCCTTGCGGGAAAGCAGTATCGCTCCTACAAGTACACCCAAGCAAAATCAAATAAACTAGGAGGTTTCAGAAGATAGCTATCCCCCCGTAAAAAATGTAGTAGACAATTATTAACCAAGAAAGCGCAGCAATTATGAGGTATGGATCTGAGAGAAGGAGCTTTTCAGGCCTTTCTGACTTTCCTTGGAAAATAAGATGCTCGTATCTCATGATACCGAAAATGACAATTGGATTGGTGATCATGAGAAGCTTATTAATTGTTGTTGTCTTGGATACCTCGGCGAGCATTAGCCAGACAGGAAGGCTGGCACTCGGGGATTCAAAGAAAGTAAAGAGTGCCCAACTCATCCAGGCTGCATTTCCGAACATGGTAACGTAGGAGTTTAGGAGCTCCTTCTTGTATTTGGTTAAACTTTTTCTTGTGACCAGGGGGCCCTCAATTATATTTAATTCAGCCCGTCGTTTTCCAGAAGCGAGGAACAGGGCAACAGATATTACACAGAGCAAGAACCAGACTGAAAGATGTGCATCAATTAGAAAGGCACCAGCATAGACTCTCATAATGAATCCTGAAGCAATTATTAAGATATCAATTATCGGTATGTTTTTAAGGTAAACACTATAAAGAAATTGAAGAGCTAAATATGATAATGTTATTACATAAAAGATAAAATTTAGTTTGTAAGCTATAAATATTGACGCAACTCCCAAAAAGGCTGAAAAAAGAAGCGCAACGCCAATAGATAGCTTACCTGCCGCAATTGGTCGATTTTTTTTGACGGGGTGAAGTTTGTCCTGTTTGCTGTCTAATATATCATTGAATATATAAGAGGAAGATGTTGTCAAATTGAATGATAAAAAGGCAATCATAAGTTTTTCCATCAATTGAATCTCAAAGAGTTTTCCTGCAAAAACAATTGCACAAAAAAGAGAGAGATTTTTTACCCAATGAATTGGGCGTGATGCCTTTGCAAGCCAGAAAAGGGTGGTTAATAACTTCATTTTGTTTTTGGTTTATATGTTAGCCAGAGAATAATGGCACCCAGGACCAGCGATATTGCAATTATTGTATACAACTTTGATTTGGCATTCAAATTTAAGGCTACTATTCCAAGGATTAAGGTTAGTATCCAGTAGACTATGGATACTTGTTTTTTTGTAAATCCTATTCTCAGCAACCTGTGATGAAGATGGCCCGTATCTCCCCAGAAAGGAGACTTGCCGTTTGCAACTCTTCTTAATATCGTATAGCCAGTGTCGGCTATTGGTATTCCAAGAACCACAAGTAAAGTACCTACCTTTGTTGTAGAGAGAATTGAGAGAATAGCAAGCATGTATCCAGCAAGTGTGCTACCTGAAAAACCAGGCATTATCTTTTGGGGGTAGAAATGCCAAGGCAAAAACCCAAAGTATGCCCCTGCCACAATGAGAGAGAGGATAATAACTGGCCATTCAGTTATATCTGCGGAATATCTCAACGAAAGGCTTGCTATTATACTTGCTGATATTGCCACCACTCCGGATAGTTGTCCGTCGACGCCCTTTGCTCCCATATTAAGGATATTCATTAGAAAGACTATCCAAGCCAATGCAAAAAGATCTGACACGATCCAGAGGCTTCTTTGTTTGCCTAGCAAGGTAAAAGTAATTTGAGGGTCGGACAGGTCAATTATTCCACCAAGGGGATTATTGATAAATGATATGCCAATACCTGAAAGTATTGGGATGGAGGCTGCAACGAACAATAAGATCAACCGCAGATATGGGCTAAGATCATACTTGTCATCTAAGACTCCAACCACAACTAGAAGGGATGCTCCCAATATAATTCCAAGACTATGTTTATCCAAAGGCAGAAATAAGAGAAAACTTATTACTATTGATATAAATATTGCCACCCCACCCGCTCTCGGAATTGGATATTCGTGTATCTTTTTTGGATGCTTTTTTTTGAATGGGTCATCAACAAGACCATATTTCTTGGCAAATGCGATGACAAAGGGAGTAGCAAAGAATGATACAAGTGACGAAACCAAAAGTGCTAGTATGGGATATAAAGACATAAGGGTTTTTATAGGTTTCCCACAAGCAGGATTATTTTGACAATTGTAATTGCAACTAGGACATTAGTAGCAAAAGCACAGAGAAGTAAAATTTTTTTATAGAAGATATTTTTGATAGATGCTGATATTATTAGATTGATAATTAGGACCAAAAAACCCAGCACTGAAGGGAGAATCAAGTATTTTGACGGTGCAAGTTGTTCTGTTCCTTCAGCAAGTCCATAGAATAAAGGAATTTCTGGAGGAAGCCTGTCTTTTAGAAAGAAATAAGAACCAATCCCAATCACTGCTAAAGCCAAAGAAATATAAAAGAGCATAGGGTAAACAATAAATCTGGATTTTTGATCTGGGGTTTTTGTCTTCTTGGCCATTTTGATACGATGCTTATCGGTATTATAACCTAGTTTATTCTTTTTGGGGGTTTAGTTTGTATACTTTTATGCCATCAAACTCTCTGAGGAGATGGTACCTCCTAAGTGCCAGACTGCTAATTTCAAAGGGGGTGTCAACATCTGGAAACAGTATTATTAAGGCTGGCTTTTTGTCTTTTATCTCTTTTTCAGTTTTATCAATGGATGAGAAATCTTTGATATGATAGTCGGCTACGTACTTAATAGGAGGCAGCCGGCCGCTTAAGGCATAGATGGTTGATGTATCTCCCCAGACAAAAATTCTGTCTTTTGCTGAGGTTGTTGTTGCAATGTATTTTGAAGTCTTATAAATTGCTGGAATATATTTTCCGAAGGAAAGGAGATAATCCTCTGTAGTAATCTTTCCGGTTGCGAATCCTAAAAATCTTTGGTAGTAGGGCAGTGTTTTGTAATACCAGAAATGGTAATATGCTGGAACAGCTAAAAACAATGTAAGTGGAAAGATTGCCAGAGCTTGGTCAAAATTTTTGGCAGAGAGAACCATGCCTATGAAAATTGATAAGGGACCAACTGACTGAATCAAGTAGTGGGGGTAGGGTCGTTCTGAGAGTGTGGCAGCAAAGAGAGTAAGAACCAACCAGACAAGACTAAATGCAAACTGTTGTGACATAATTCTTCTTTTAAGAAGAGTAGCTGCAACTATTGCTAAAGCGATTAATGACCTTATGAGTAAAGGTTTGTTTCTCTCAAGAAATGTGGTTTGAAGCCCAGGTACCCTCCAACTGGACACGTAGCCTATGTTTTGGGTGAATGCAGCAGATATATAGTCGCTTATTGAACCCTGAGAGTATGACCATACTAAAGTCACTATTATTGGTATGGCAAATCCGAGAAGAAGGATGGCAGAATTCTTAAGCAGCAAGATAATTTTTTTTCGGTCTAGTTTCTCTGTTTTCAATAACCAGAAGAATAGTACAACGGGTATTTCAAATACGGCAGGGACTTTAAAAAGAAACGATATTGAAAGAAGGATACCAGAGATAAAAATATGACGGGAGGATGGTTTTGTAAAGATTGTGTAAAAGGCCGTGATTGTGGTCCCAATCATAAACATCTCTGCATTTGCGATGTTTCCTTCAAGGAGAGGAAGGTTAGTCAAAAGAAAGAAAGCAACTGTTGAGGTAACCTGCAATTTTTTGTTTTTGGGAAAAAGGAAGGTCAGCAATTTCCAGAAGGCAACAATAGTTACTAGGTTCCAGACAGCGAGAATGACCTTGAACCAAAACAAATTTCCAGCCACTGCGGCTACAAGATATAGAAGTGGTGGTTTATTATCGTGAAGCTCTGAATATAGCTTTGCTCCCTGCCTAATGCCTTGACCTAGAGTTAGGTAAATCATTTCGTCTCCGTAGGAATATGGTTCAAAAAATGAAGGAACGCGAAGAATAAAGGCAATGACTGCTACCGCCACTATCCAGTTGGGAAAAGTTGCCTTGATATTTTTAGTCAAATTCATCATTTTTTACAAGCAGGACGTACTTAAGCCGACCAAACTCCTTGACTTCATCTTGGTAAAATCCACTTATTTTTACCGATTTCGGGTCCCCACTTGTTATTACCCCGACCCTTTTTTTGTCATCAGGTATTTTACTTATTATATCTGAATTTGCCACAATAGATCTCATATTTGTCAGGAGTGGAAGCTGCTCCTGGTCTGTTAAGTAAACTGGAGCATCAACTTTATAATACTTGGATTCCCAAAGGTGATGTGTGCCATCTGAATACCAGTTAATTGTATAGTCGGCTTTGTTTAGATCTTGTTTGACAAATTTCGAGTATTCTCTAAATGGGAGGTTGCCTGGATTAAGAAAATAATTCAAGTCCGCACTAATATACATGGAAAGAATCAAAATGAGAGTTATAAATGATGCTACTCCACGCTTGCTTGTTGCCAGGATAAGCATGGCCCAAGGTATGGTATAGATTAAGTGTCTATCCAAAAAAACAGAGGTAACCTTTTGAGCCAGAAAATAGGCAAGGAGATTAGGTAAAAGAAAAAGGCTGAGGAAAAAGATGGAGTTTCTAATATTTTTGACCCAGTTGCGGACCAATAAGCTTATAATAATTAACACAAGAGTCAGCTTGTATGGCTTTATATCAATAAGTGGAATTGTGTATTCTTGCTTTATTCCTTCTGCAAGAAAATCAAAAACCAAGGTCACAAGCACATTGCCTTTATTGTCGACGGGTCCGACGGCATGTATCAATTTCGATAATGGGTATAGCCAGGGCAGGTATCCGATTGTGACAATCAAAATTTTTTTGAGCATCTTTTTTGCAACTTTCCTTTCCCCAAAGGCAAGTTCATAAAGTGCCCACATGACTTGAACAAGTACAGCAAGCACTGCAGTGTGGTGTGAATAGAGCGCTATCCATGTAAAAGTAATGTATCGTTTCCAAAATCGACGAAGAAAAAAATAGAATGACGCTGATACCCCAAATGCTGTGACTGAATAGGATAGCCCCTCAAACCCGCTTAAGAAGAATAGAGGATTAAACAAGGTTAAGAGGGAGGCAATGACAGCAGTTTTTTTATTGAAAGAATTGGAAGCTATCTTGAAGACAAAAAAGATAGTACCAACGAGAAAGAAAAGTGATCCGGTCCGGATGTTTGTCTCACCCTCTCCTAGAGTTTTGAAAATAAAATGTTCAAAGACATACCAACCGGGGGAGATACTGTTTTCTATAAGTATTTTAATCATATCGGATCTTGAAGATATGATTGCAGCCAGGCTTTCTTTGGCATTTAGACTTTGGGTAAGGGCATTTTCCATAATGGGCAGTAAAACAAGTCTAGCAAATTTTTCTGCAGGTTGTGTGAGCCTTATATTTTTTCGGTTACCTTGTATTGAATGTATTTGCCAAGCATAAGTCGAGTGTGCGCATCGATGCCAGGCAAGGTGAGGAGGAAAAAGCCGGCAATTGGCATCAGCACAAACTCAAGTGGGGTAAGGAGAGCCCTCCATACGGGGAAATTCTTCGGCCTTGTTGGTTTATAGATTTTGTCAAGGACAAGGATGATAAGAAGAAAGACCAATGCTATTGTCAGAATGGTTGACGAAAGTTTGGGGATAGTGTACCCAAGTGTGGTTCGTGCGAAACGCGGGTTGAAGACTGAAGGAAGAGATAGCCCGATTGTTATTATAAAAAAATGAACCGGCCAGAGAAAATGCGCTTGTATTAGAAAAAGGACCCTAGTTGTCTTGTCCCAAAACGAGATCTTGTTGTTTAGGAAGTAGTTGCGGATGATCCATGGATCATCAGATACCCCCCAAGCCCAGCGTTTCTTCTGGTTGTATTCATTGACGAGCGTTCTTAATAGTGTAGGTCCTTCGGCGGCATCAGCATAAAGGGGGAGATAGAGAGGTTCTACCTCAACGTTTCCATTTTTAGCGTAGTATGCTTTGAAGAAAATTCCCCAGTCCTCGGGGATTTTGTCAGGATCCCAATATCCAACTTCATCAAGAAGTCTAAAAGAAAGCGAATAATTAGCTGTATTTATTAGCTTGTCTTTCCTAGGAAGAAGTGATAGGTTCCAGATTGAGCCTAGAGTGTTTGGAACTCTGGTGATTGCTGGTAGTCTCCAGATATTATTGTAGTACATGATTCCTGCCTGCCAGAATGTAGTGTATCGCTTGGGATTGTCCAGGAATGAGTATGTAAGGTATGCGAAGTGGTTGTGGTGGAACTTATGATCTGCGTCACAGCTGGTTACAACAAGATAGTCAAGATCCATACCTAATTTTGTCAATTCATCTTTAGCCCAGAGTGCTGCATATCTTTCATTAGAAGATTTTCCGGCGATTTCTCCTGGCATGAGTTGGTGGGTAGTTACAAAAAAGTTTCCAAATGTCCTGCCAAATTTTCTTTTTAAGATCTTAAGTTTAGCATTGCGGTCCTCTTCCGGCTCTTTTTTCTCCATTGCTAGTACTACATGAATTTGGTCTTTTGGCAGAGTCTGATGGGCTAATGAGGTAAGAGTTCTCTCAAGCGTATAGACAGGCTCTTTGTAGGTGGTTATGATAATTAGGTGGTTAACCCTTCTCCAGTCAGGGAATGACTTTAGGTCTCCCAACCAATCATAGATCATTGCTGATTGAACCCTGAAGTGGGAAATGGTTGCCGAGATTGCAATTTGGAAAGACTGATACAGCCAGTATATATTGTAAGCAAGAATAAAATAGGCCACCACATTTGGAATAAGTAAGATTCCCCAGTAGGGGAAGAGGATCAAATTCCACGAGACAAACCCAGGCAGTATTTCAAGGAATCTGTAAACTAGCCTTTCGTGTCTGAGGATGAAATTTCTAATCATAAGTAATAAGTTACCTTGTGAGTAAAGCGCTCTATCAACCCAGCCTGGGAAATAAAGGTTCTGAAATAGATCTAATTGTTGGTCCTAGAAAGTGTTTTTCTATGCGGTCAGACGTATCGGGCAAAAATGGTTTTAAGTTATACGCAATATCTCTTACTAAGTTAACAACGTAGGCAATTTTATTTGAACTTTGTGTGCCTTCCCATAGTCTATTTGAGTTAATATATTTATCGGCGTTTGATATTTTTGCCCACACGACCTCAACAGCTTTATCAAACTCATAATTATTGAGATGCCTTATAATATCTTTGTCAACCTGCATCTTTTTGGGGGCTTCTATTGGCACCTTCCTTAGTTCACAGAGTTTGGCGACTCGGGAGATTAGGTTTCCTATTCCGTTTGCCAGATCGGCATTGTATGCGTCTTCAAGTCTTTGTTGGGTAAAGTCGGAATCCTCGAAAGGATTTATCTTTGAAAGCAAAAAGTATCTGATAGTATCTGTGCCGTATTTTTGAGCCAGGGAGATAGGATCAATGGCATTACCGAGTGACTTGCTAATCTTTTGGCCGTCAACTGTTATGAAACCATGGATAAAGATTTGCTTTGACGGTGGTAGGCCTGCAGCCATAAGCATGGCTTGCCAGATAGCTGTCTGTTGTCTTAAATTATCTTTCCCTGCAACCTGAACGCCTGGCCAGAAATCTTGGAAGCTTTTCTGGTTATCTGGCCATCCCAGAGTGGAAATGTAGTTGATTAAAGCATCAAACCACACATACATTACTTGGTTTTCGTCTCCCGGCACGTTGATTCCCCATGGCATTTTCTTTTTCAGACGCGAGATTGAAAAGTCCTGAAGTCCGTTTTTAACAAATGTTTTTATTTCTCTAAACTTTCCTTTTGGTACGACAAAATTAGGATTTTTGTTATAAAACTCCAGTAGCTTACTTTGAAAATGACTAAAACGGAAAAAATAGTTTTCTTCTTCGATTATTTCTATTTGATAATGTGGATGTATTGGGCATTTTCCATCTATTAATTCAGAGTCGCTTTTTTCAAGCTCGCAGCCAACACAATATTTTTGTTTGTAATTTTTTTTATAGATATATCCGTTCTTGTAACACAGCCTCCAAAATTCTTGAGCGGCAAATATATGCTTTGGATCTGTTGTTCTTATAAAATTTGTGTATGAGAGGTTAAGTGCAGTTTTTAACGCTTCGAATTTTTTTGCATACTCGTCACAGTACTCTTGTGGGTCTTTTCCTGACTCCTTTGCTTTTTGATAGATTTTTTGTCCATGTTCGTCAGTACCAAAATTGAAAACAACATCCTCTCCCAGCAGTCTGTGGAGACGTGCGAGTGTATCTGCCTGGACTATCTCCAACGCAAAGCCAATGTGTGGCTGGGCATTGACGTATGGTAGAGTTGTTGTGATATAGAATTTCTTGTCCAATGAGGCAATTTTAGCATTGTTAGCCTTCATATCCAAGCCTGATTGCTATTTTTTGAATTTTTTTATCCTTTCACTCCATATATTTGCCCACTCTTCTGCTTCTATCTTTTTGATGATTAGTTGAAACCCTTCTTTTTTCATTTGCCTTTCAATTGATGCCACAGTTGCGCTTGAGACCTTTAAGTTATCCTTAATATTTTGATACGTTCTCCTTTTTCTTAACCAGTATGCCACTGCGAGGCGTTTTGCAAAAGCTTCAAGCTCTGCTTTTGTAAAAAAATCTTTAAGAAATGACAAAGCCTCATCTTTATTTTTTAGGTCTGCTATGGCTTGAGCAATTGTGTTATATAATTCATTTTTTATTGATTGATTTAGAGATTGTTTAGAGATCCTCATAGAATTAATGGATGCCTAATCTGCAGTATAACAGTAGCGCCAATGCTGTCAATGTTTTTTTATGGAAAAAACTAGTTCAAGAAGTATGCCTAGAGATAGGGGCAAGAATATGTAGGCGATGCCAACCAGCCCTATGGATCTTACAAAGAGAACAAAAGTAATTAAAACTGAAGCAATCAAGGCTCGGCGCTTATGTACAAATAGGACGTTAAATATCCAGAATAGATCCAAAAAGATGAAGAAAAGAAGAAAAGGTATAGGATATAATGTGTAAGGATCTGTCTTTATCAAAAGGTAGATGATACAAGAGGTGGTTGCGGCAATCCCCATGGCTAAGATTCCTATATTTTTTCTAAGCCTTAGGTTTTGCAGGCGGTTCCCCCTTAATTTAATAAATGAATCCCTAGAGTACATTTTTTCATTTTAACCTTAGGTAGTACAATATTACAGTATGGACATTTCTCTTTTAATCCTTGTCATTATATTGGGGTTTGTTATTCTCGCGGTATTTTTGAACAAGAAGGTAAAAGAGCTAGCCTCACAAAAGCCAAGTGATGAACTCTTAGAATATCTTAAGACCACAAATGTAAGGCTGGATGAGCAAGGAAGAGTGTTTAATGAGAGACTTGATAGAGCAGCCAGGGTTATTAGTGAGGTGCAAAGGAATTTAGGCGAGATGAACGAGATCGGGCGGGGCATGAAGGAGTTGCAGGAATTTTTAAGATCTCCGAAAATTCGTGGAAACATAGGAGAACAGATCTTAAAGGAAATGCTTTTGCAATATTTACCCAAATCTTCATTTAATCTTCAGTACGCATTTAAGTCTGGTGAAAAGGTTGATGCCGCAATAGTTACTTCTGCTGGCATTATCCCCATTGATTCAAAATTTCCGATGGAGAATTTTAGGCAGATGATATCTTCAAATACAGAGAGTGAAAAAAGCGTATTTAGAAAAAACTTTGTGAGAGATGTTAAGAGTCATATTTCAGATATTTCCCAAAAATATATTTTAACTCAAGAAGGAACTGTAGACTATGCTTTGATGTATTTGCCAAGTGAGGCTGTTTACTACGAGGTAGTAAGTGACCCGGAGCTGTTTGATTTTGCAAGCGATAAAAGAGTGCTCCCTGTCTCCCCAACAACCTTTTATGCGTTTCTTCGCGCAATACTTATGAGTTTTGAAGGTCAAAAAATCGAAAAACAGGCAAAAGAATTACTACTGAGTTTAAGGGCAATTCAAAAGGATTTTGTTAAAACAGAGAGCTCGCTTAAGTTATTGCAGAAACACTTGAATAATGCATACAACATAATGTCCGCTGTTATGGAAAATATATCAAATCTAGGACAAAAAATATACTCAGTTAACAGGTTGGAAAATAAGTCTGGTGATACTCCAAAGCTTACTTAACCCTTTAGACTTGAAGGACAAGAATGTTTGCTTATAGGGATTTTTAGTACTTAGCTTGCTGGTGGTTGATAGTAGGTGTTTTATTTTGTGAGTGTTAAAATTGTGGGGATGTCAAAGTACAAACTTAATCCAGAACAAATAGAGGCGGTAAGACACGGCAATGGGCCTCTTTTGATCATTGCAGGTGCAGGCACTGGAAAAACAACAGTTATAACCGAGCGGATAAAGTACTTAGTCACAAAGGGGTTAGCTAACCCGTCTGAGATCTTGGGTCTTACTTTTACCGAAAAGGCTTCGATGGAAATGGAGTCGCGAGTTGATGAAGCTTTACCTTATGGCTATATCCAAATGTGGATTATGACCTTCCACTCGTTTTGCGATAGAATACTTAGATCCGAGGCTTTGCATATCGGTCTTGACCCCAAGTACAAGCTTTTATCTGAGTCTGAGGCGGTGCAGCTTGTAAGAAAGAATCTATTTGCCTTTGAACTTGATTACTTTCGCCCTCTTGCGAACCCTACCAAATATATTGAAGGTATGTTGGATCATTTTTCAAGGCTTCAGGATGAAGATATTACCCCAGAGCAGTATCTCAAATGGGCACATTCAAAAAGCAAGAAGAAAAAGCTACCAGAGGAAGCTAAGTTAGAAAGCCAAAAATGGTTAGAACTTGCCAAGGCATACAAAACTTATGATGACCTAAAAATCAAGGGTGGCTATATGGACTTTGGAGATTTAATTGCCAAAAGCTTGCTTCTTTTTAGAACCAGACCAAATATACTAAAAAAGTACCAAAAACAGTTTAAATATATATTAGTTGATGAATATCAGGATACAAATTATTCCCAGAATGAGCTTGTACGACTGCTTGCGGGAGAAAACGGAAATATAACTGTTGTTGCAGATGACGACCAGGCTATTTATCGTTGGCGGGGCGCTGCTATTTCAAATGTTATTCAGTTTCGCAAATACTTTCCAGGTGTGAGGGTTGTTACTCTGACCAAAAATTATCGTTCCAATCAGGAAATTTTGGACAAGGCCTACAATCTAATTCAGTTTAATAATCCTGATAGATTGGAAGTGGTTGAGAAGATTGATAAAAAGCTTGTCTCGATGGTAAAGCAAAGTTGGGAAAAGGATGAAGATGTTATTGAATTTGTGCATTTAGATCGGGTTGAGAATGAAGCAGACTGGGTTGCCAAAAAAATTCGAGATATGGTTATTTCGGGACAAAAGTACAAATATAGCGACTTCGCAATTCTAGTTAGAGCAAATAACCATGCAGATGTCTTTGTTCGTGCTTTGAGCAGGATTGGAATTCCACACCAGTTTCTTGGGCCAGGTAGGCTCTTTAGGCAGCCAGAAATTATTGATCTAATTGCCTATCTTAAAGTGTTGAACGATATTGATGATTCTGTTTCTATGTATCGACTTTTGTCTATGGACAGCCTTGAGATTTCTGGCAGAGATCTTGCAGCTATAACAAGTTATGCAAGGAAGAAAAATATTAGTCTTTTTGCGGCCTGTGAGGATGCTGAGAAAATTTTGTTGTCGCCCAAAGGGAAGGAAAAGGTTGTTAGGTTGACGAAGGTGATTTTGAAGCACCTGAACATGGTAAAAGGGGAAAGTGCTGGCCAGCTACTTTTTTACTTTTTGCAAGATATGGGAATAGTCAATAAAATGCTTAATCCCGATAAGCCACTAGCTGAGAAAAAAGCCATGAATATATCTAGATTTTTTAATAAATTAAGAACGTACGAGACAGAGCATGATGACTCAAGTGTGGGAGCTGTTGTTGAATGGATAGATCTAGCTAGTGAATTAGGTGAGTCTCCCCTCGCATCAAACGATGACTGGACAGGAGTAAATGCTGTGAATCTACTAACTGTTCATGGAGCAAAGGGTTTGGAGTTTCCGGTTGTTTTTTTGGTCAACCTAGTAAATGCTCGTTTCCCTTCAACTGAGAGGAAAGAACAGATACCAATTCCGGATGAGCTTGTCAAAGAACTTTTACCCCTAGGTGACTACCATATCCAAGAGGAAAGAAGACTTTTTTATGTTGGTATGACACGTGCCCAAGAAAAGCTTTTCCTAACAGCGTCCGATTACTATGGAGAAGGGAAAAGGGTAAAAAAACTATCGCCATTCATTTTCGAGGCCTTGGGTGAACACGCGATATCGGTTGAGACAATCAGGGAGAGTGTGCAACCAAGCCTGTTTGTTTATGATGTGAATAAATTATCAGTTGATGAGCCTGGTTTTGATTTTCATATTGACTATTTATCTGTATCGCAAATCGAGGCGTTTGCTGTCTGCCCGCTCCATTTTAAGCTACGCTACATATACAAGATACCTACCCCACCATCGGCGTCATCAAGCTTTGGAACGTCGATTCACGCTGCCTTAAAACTTTTTTATGAGAGGGTAGGCCGAGGAGAGAAGCCAGGTGAGAGGTTAATTTTGGATTGTCTTAAGATGTCTTGGATTGATGAAGGCTTTATAAGTAGGGAGCAGGAAAAGCAATTTTACAACAAAGGAAAGATTTATCTTGAGGGTTATCTAAAGAACGGTTTTGATCGAAGTGTTAAGACAATAGCTTTGGAGCAACCCTTTATTATGAACTTATCACCAGAGATACCACATTCAGATTCAAGTGGTCAAAGAACCCTTAAGATTGGCGGAAAAATTGACCGCATTGATGAGCTAGAAGATGGAAGTATCGAGATAATTGATTATAAGACATCTGCTCGCATTCCTAGCCAGCAGGATGTGGACAATGATTTACAACTTACTTTTTATGCTCTTGCAGCATCAGGAGTAAAAGAGTACCCGTTTGCCAGAAAGGCTGAGAAGGTAAAGTTGTCTTTATACTTTCTGGATAATCAGGAAAAAATTAGTACTCAAAGAACAGCTGAGGACCTAAGCAAGGCGGTGGAGGAGATATTTACTATTAAGGAGGAAATTGAAAAATCAAGCTTTGTTTGCTCTAAGAATATCATATGTAAGGATTGTGAGTTTAAGATTTTTTGTAATGCTGAAGATTAGGTCAAATGGGAATTCTTAATTTCTCAAATGATCCGGGATATTCAACGACGCTACCCCCAAAGGACATTTTGAATCTTGAAAAACCTTTCCAACTTGGCATAGGAAAGCGCTCATCATAGATCCCTTCGAAATCGTAAAACCCACCCCCCTTTTTTTTAGCAAGTTTTATTGATTTCCATACGGCAAGGGTAGGAGCAAACATTTTTTTCCCGAGAGAGGACGCGGCCGCATACATATAGTGAGCGCTACCTCTGGAGTAGATGCAAAGGATGCCGGCTAAGACATTGTTGCTAGTGGCATGCTTGGCATTTGAGGCAGTGACAAAGACGATATCCAATTTGCTTTTGAATGCGTTGTAGAGAGCCAAGATCTCTTTTTTTTGCGAAATGAACATACCGCGTTGCCGGAGAGCGCTTTTTTGCCAGAAGTCTGAGAATAGTTCGATGTCTTGAGAATTGAAAGCCTTAAGCCCTAGCTTTTGGGATTTTCTAATGTTATAGCGGGTTTTATGATGCATCTCTGAAAGAAGTGCCTTATATGGCTTTTTCAGATCTAGTAAAACTGTTTTGGTGGGCAAATATGTGGATTTAGATTGCCTGAAACCCTGGCTTATAATTTTTGACGACTGATAACCACAATCTGGTTCGAGGATAGTCTGAAATGCTCGGTATTTTTTTTCAAGCTTACTAAGAAAATGAAAATCGACTTCAGAGAACCTCTGAACCTTTATGACACTGCCAATAAGTGGTATTTTTTTAATAAAGTAGAAAGTTGAGTTTTTCTTTTCGACTGTCCAGCCTAACTTTCTCAGGTAGCCTGCGTATTCGGTTGTCTGGCGGAGATCCATTTTGTGTTAGAACTTTGGTATCAGAAACCTGTTTCTAAGCCGCAGAATTCTCCATCTAACAGACTCTGCAATTCTATATCCCCAGTATATAATGGGGTTGAGTACAAGATCCCATGTTCCAAGAGATTCCATAACTTGGGGGTTGAAGCCCTCCTTGAATTTTGTGAATCCCTTACCCTCCTCTCTACCCCAAAGATCAAAGACGACACAACCCATCTTTTTCCCAAATTTTATTGCCTCCCACATCATCAAAGAGTTTGACTGGAGGTGTTTGTATTTATCTGTTGATGCTCCGTAAGGGTAATAGAGGAATTTATCGTACACAAAAACAATCCAGGCTGTTAGGGTTTCGTCTGGAGACTTTTTATCAGGATGTGGATTGTAGGACGCAGTCAGCAAGTGTGCAATTGGTTGCTTGTGGTCAGCCAATGGCTTTTGATGAAGACATTTCCACATCAGTCGGTGATATTTTTCCGAATGAGCGTAAAATTTTTGCCGCTGGATTGTTTCGCGCATCAGACTGATGTAGTTTTCAAATGCTTCTTCAGAATTATCAATTTTTACCTTTACTCCGTTCTTTTCTGCATAGCGGATGTTGTATCTTGCCTTATGATGGAAAGATTTAAGTAGGTCATCTTCGCTACGGGTTAAATCAATCCAAAATGTTGTTGGGGTAAATAGTTTTCTGCCGCGGACACAACCGTGCTTTTTTAGGAGTTTTATTAGGCTAATTCGGGCGCGATTGTCGAGACTGGAGATTGGAGTTTTCCAAAAGATGTTTGGCTCAAGTTTAATGAAGATAAGGTTATGTTTTTTACCAATTTTTCTAAGGGCATCTAACATGGGACCAGTTGGAATTGGGCCTTTTTCAAAAACTGCTACATTGAATTTTGTAAATGGTATTTTATGGACTGTTAGATAACCATATTGAGTTTGGATGATTCTATTCCCCCATGATTTTCTGAACTCCGCCCATTCAGGCGATTGCAGTGGATGCCTATTGTTCATATAATAATATTACACGAAAAATATCCGAAAGTTAAAATTCTGCGATATTGCCTCAAAAGTCTTGATCAATATAAATTAGATCCTCCAACTTACCACTATTGTTGTAGTGGGATAATCCTTGAAAGGATTGTGGTTGGTCGACAACAGATTCGATTAGCTGTGCGGGGATGTCTATAAGGAATCTGCTTGGAGGATTGCTAGACCTTTTTCCAAAGTAGAGACGACGTTGCGCGTAGGTTAGGTAAAGTATCTCTTTTGCGCGGGTAATTCCAACATATGCAAGTCTTCTTTCCTCTTCAATCTGGTCGGGGTCAAACAGTGTTCTTGAGTGGGGAAAAATTCCCTCCTCCATCCCAATGATAAAGACGATCTTAAATTCTAGTCCCTTTGCCGCATGGAGAGTCATAAGCGTAACAGTACCTTTTTCTGATTGATTGGAAGACAAAAGCCCTCTTTTTTCCTGTTCACTTTCAACAAGTAGCACATTTTCTAAAAACTCATGAATATTTGAAAAAGAAGCAGCAACCGAGCGAAGCTCGTTGATGTTTTCAATGCGTGCAAGATTCTCTTCTGTTTGTCTTTTGAATTTAGATAGGTATCCAGTTGCTTGAACAACAGCATCCATGATATCAAGAGTGCTTGTTTCTTCCTGCCAGTTACTATCGAGTTTGTCGGCAAAATTATCAAACCTAGAGCTTATTCTTTTTCCCAATTTCTCAACCCTTTTTTTTGAGACTGAGTCGTGAGGATTTGCCAGGAGTCTTAGGAATGAAAGGATGTCTTTTATTTCTCTGCGTGCATAGAATTTTACCCCACCGACAACAATATATGGCATGCCCGCGTGTAGCATTCTTTCTTCTATCACTCGCGACTGTGCATTGGTGCGATAAAGAATGGCAATGTCATTCAAATTACACCCTTGTATTAGGAGGTTGTGAATTTCTTCCACTACAAAGAGTGCTTCATCTATCTCGGACCGTGCTTGATAAACTTTTATCTTTTGTCCGCCCTTTTTGTTTGTCCACAGAGAAAGTATAGGGTGGGATGAATTTTTCTGAATGATACTGTTTGCTGCATCCAGTATTATCTGTGTTGAACGGTAGTTTTGTTCGAGGTTGATGATTGTTATTTCTGGAAATTCTTTAATGAGATAATTTATGTTTTTGTAGTCAGCACCTCTCCATGAATAAATTGATTGTGAGGCATCTCCCACCACAGTGAGTTTTTTTTGCTTGCTCACCATAAGTTTTGTAAGCATATATTGGATTTTATTTGTGTCTTGCCATTCGTCAACTAACACAAAATTAAATTTTTCTTGTAATCTTCGAAGAACTGAATCTTTGGTTGCAAGCATTTCCACCACTCTCAAAAGAAGGTCATCAAAATCCAACGCCCCAGATCTGCGAAGAAGTCTTTCATATTCTTTATAGATTTTGGAGACCGCCATTTGCCATGTTCCTTGAGCAAGTTTTTCATAGTCGTATGGTGTGACCATGTTGTTTTTTGCCTCTGAAATGTAGTTTAGTATCTCTGACGGCCTGAATTTCTCACTATCCATATTTAGGCTCTTAACAACCCGGGAAACCAGTTCTTTCTGGTCGTCTTCATCATAGATAACAAAGTTTTGAGGAACACCAGCGTTTTTTGCCTCAGAACGCAGTATCTTCACGCAAAAGGAATGGAAAGTGCCAGCGAAGCCGAGGGCTTCTCTTGTAAGGAGGGAAATCCTGTCTTTCATTTCTGCAGCGGCTTTATTTGTGAATGTGAGAAGAAGAACATTTTGGGCATTTACCAATCCTTGGTGGACAAAGTATGCGGCCCTATGGGTTAGGACTTTTGTTTTCCCACTACCGGCTCCAGCAAGCACCAAGAGGGGAGTGTTTTTGGTGGTAACTGCTTTGATTTGGTTTTCGTTTAGACCTTCAAGGAGGTGATTTGGTGTGGGTGCAGAAAAAGAATTCATTGATTTTTTGATCTTACTTCGTAGATTTTTGTATCTCCAAACTGAGCTTTAAGTACTCCCAGTTTGTTAAATTTTTCCTCCATCAAGTTTGGAAACTTTTCACGCTCAAACTGCCCAACAATAATATATCTTACGTTGTATTTTTTCAGTTCTTGAGTGGTGTTTTCAAGGCTTGGGGATGTGTAGATGGTGGTAACATCAGTCACTCTTTGCTGAGGGTATTTAGCTTCTCCTCTCCAAAGCCATTCATGCACAAACCATCCGGAGACAGTTGGAAGACCGGTATATGCCGAAACAATATTGAATTGGGTGTAAGAGTCTCCGGGCGCCTCAAGTATCACAGGTTGTCCGTTGGTGTTTTTTCTAAACCACCAGATAGCATTTGATAAATTCTCAAGTTTAACCTTTGTCCAGGACTCCCCGTCTAAAGTTTTGAAGTTTCCCAATTTCCCATAGTATGACCTTATAGCATAGTAAGGATAAATCATAATGGAGTACAGAATCAGGGCAAAAAATACGGACAGTGTGAGTCTTGCTATTTTGTTGTCAATAAAGGTTAGTAAGCGGAAAATGATGTAACCACTGCTTAAGTAAAACATAACAAAAGCTTGGTAAGTTAGTTTGAACATAGTATTTGCTCTGTAGTGGGAAGCTATATAGATGTCCTTAACATATATGACTTCAGGTAAGATGATAAGCACCCAGCCGGTGGCAAGAAGACAGATAATAAAAAGATCTGAAGGAAGCCTGTTTTTAATCTTTAAGATCATGATTGAGAAGCATGCTGTTAATATAGCGGGGAATCCCCATAGGATTGCTAATTGCCACAAGGGAGAATGGCTATGTGTTAGTCTGATTCCTTGAGCTATTGATTCAAAATTGATGATAAATGGGGATGCAAAGATTATTGCTGAGATTAGGATAAAAAGACCCCAGATGGCAGATATGTATATCTGTTTTAAGAACTCTTTTTTTCTGGCCGCAAAAAAAGCGAAAGATGCCCCAGTTAGAAGAAGATAATTTGCAAAGTCCCACGTGTTTGTCATAAACATTACTCCCAGTAAAAAACCCAATGTGATTAGAGAATAAACCGAGTGTTTTTTATCCTTTTCAGCCAAGATATAGACAGCAAGGAGGCTGATGTAGAGAACTACAATTGGAAGGTCAAGGAGATGTCCGTGTAGGTCAGCAACCACAAAGGAATAGATAGGAAACTCATGTATTGTTTTGTCGTCAACGTCCGGATTATAACCGATAAATCTTGTGGCATCTGGATACCAGTATTTTTCGCTACCGTTTTTCAAAACATAGTATGGGGTATGGAAGTTTCCTGCAAATACCAATAGGGTAGCAGAGATAATTGCTGCTAGTATTATTGTTTTTTTTTGGGGGGTAAAAATGGCCGCTAGCCCCGAAACTATTGAGAAGGTTTGAGATAGAACTAGCCCCATGATGGTGGCTAACATCAAATTATAAGAGATCCAGGCTGGAATGTTAGTAGCCTTGGTAATAAGTGCAGTAATAAAATGCCCAAACCAATAGTAGTTTATAGGTTTTCCTGAAAACCACATATCAATTGGTGGAAGGTAGTCTGACCTGAGAAGACTGTTGACGAACCCATAGTCCATAAATTTTTCAAGGCCTTCGATGTCAGGCTGGTGACCACGGACATACGACCAAAAAACTAGTCCAAATAAAAACAACAACTCTTCAATCAATATGTAAGTAAGATTTTTCTGTAACTTTGGTAGTATCTCGCGCTTTAGTTTTGAAAAAATATATAGGTTAATGCCTAAAAACATCGTCCACAAAAGAAAAATAGTTGTGGAATTAAAATGGGCAAGTTTAAATATTCCCGCAAGAAACGTGAGATAAGATACCACTAGTATTCCTGTTAATTTGGAGAATGCCCATCCAAAGCTTTTGATATCTCTAAAGAGATAGTAGACTGAAGGAATTGATGAGAACCCCAAAATAGCTAGTACCAGCCACCATTTTAAGATATATAAGTAAGTTGTAGCATTCATATTAATTTGATTTTGAATTGGAGTAGACCGCTAGTATAAGGTTTCCATAAGGGAATTTAAGCAAATATTCCATTGAACACAAGAAACCCGATATCTTTCTGGATGGTGCCAGAAAAGATATGGTATTAAATGTTGTAAAGTTGTTACAGCGAAAACCATTTTCGGAAAAAAGCTTGTTGAGAAAGCGTCTATCCATTTTAGAAAGATGTTGGGCATTTGTAAATCTGGGGACAAGATTTAGTCTTTCCAAGAAACGTTCTATGAAAGGCCAAATGCTGTGGTAGTTTGGGGTGATAATGATAACCTTGCCACCCTTTTTCAGGTAATTTGATAATTCACGAACGAGCTTTCTGACATCCTTTTCATAAAGGTGTTCAATAACGTCAATCATTGTTATGTAGTCGGCTTTTGGTATTGTATTGACTTTTTTTAGTTTTCTTATGTCTGCCTGGATAAGATCGATGTTTCTTATCTTTTCCTTTGTTAGGGTACTTTGAAGGTAGAGTAGTGCTTCATCATTATAATCTACACCAATAATCTTGCCAACTTTATCATGGAAATGAAGCTCAAGATTACCCGATCCAGTTCCCAGGTCTAAAAGGATTTTATCCTTTCCTTTAGATATGACTTTTTCAAGTATGAGTAGTTTGTTTCTATGCCAATTAGATTGAAGAAAATTTTTGCTTTTTAATGCTTTTGCTTGATAGTCGGGAGGTATTCCTAGTTTTTTTTCGATGATAGAGTTGTTCCTAAAATAATTTTTAATCTTTTTTGCAATGGAATAAGTATTTGAATTTGCCATTTATTTAATAATCTGGGAAGTAGTTTATAATATTTTGGTTGTTATTGTAACTCTGATAATTTCTTGGCGAGTTATTATAAAGTCTTACAGCTTTGTGATACAGAATAGATAGAATATGTTGATTCTGGGTTGGAATAAGTCTTAACAAACTCTGAATTGTAAAAGTCGTGATTTATTGGATAATCGAGAAGGTTGGGTGGAATCTCCATTTCAACATAGTCAATTCCCTCTCCTTCCAGTAGGTGGCAAGCTTCGCTTTTAGAGGAAGGGTTGAGGATGGCTTTCATTATTTTTTCCCTTTTGATAGTGTCGTATCCTGCTCCCCAGGAAAAGTATGGCCAACCCATGAATATTTTTCGTCCGGCAATGGAGGCATTGTCATAGAGAAATTTTGAGTTTAAGAAGACTGACTTTTTGGGGGTCGTGAGGATGTAACTTGCGGCAGGATTGTTTTTTATGTCAATCATTTTCATATGCCCATCGTTAAGTATTGGGAAGAAATCGATGAGACCACTAAATGTCAGAATAAAAGATGCTAGTATTGTGGTTATTTTTCCAACCCAGTTGGCCCTCCAAATTGTATAAAGGGCATATGCACTGAATACTGAAGCCCCTATTAAATATATATTAAAAAACTTATGATTGGTTGCAATATCTGTTGTAAAAACAAAAGTGTTTCCGATAATAAAAAGGGTAAAGAAAAAAATAAACACCTTCCGTTGGTCCTTATTAGCCATTAGAAAGCCAATGAAAGGAAGGATCAAATTTAGTCCCAGATTCATGAACCAGTAGGAGATGAAATTTCTTGGAGTCAAACCTTCAATTAGGTAGCCCGGGCGAAAGTATTCCACTTCTAGTTCTGCTTTTCCCATATAGACTATTTGAGGAAAAGCAATTACCGCCGAGATGGTGCCTATTAATAGAAGCGTAAGCCGCAATCTTGGAAAAAGGAGAAAAGCGATCCCTAGAGAGACAATGATCATTCCAAATACAGCCATATGGAAAAAAGGAAACATTCCAATTACCAGTCCCAGCATCATAGCCAGGTAGTAGTTGATTCCTTTTGGATTATCTTTGTACCTATAAAGAAGAATTAGTACAACAATAAAAAATGAATACGCCATAGCTAGGTGTCTTTGGTTGGTATAAATGTTAAGGTTCCAAAATGCTGATATTATTCCTCTGTCGTATGGTCCAAACGAAGCGAATTCCCGATTGGTAAGTATTTGCAGTATGTTGCCAGGGAAGATTGGGTTTTTCTTGAAATAGTTTATAAATCCAAGCGAGCCAGGAAAGAGAAACATGGTAATACTTAATATGGAGATGGCCCGTTTTTGGAAAAGTGTTTGTGCAAGTAGATAGATGAGGATGACCAAAAGGGAGAATGACAAGGCACTGAGGGTATTTAGGGCTATGTCAATTCTGATGCCTGACCTTTCAAGAAGTCCCACAATGGCATAGAAACCAAAGTGGTATCTAATTGGGCGACCAGGAAATATAGGATATTCTGGTGGAAAGTTTTCCCCAAGTGAGAAGGATCTGATAAGGGGTATTGTAGAACCAAAGTCACTCCATAGTTTTGCAGCAATTAGTAAATTTCCCTCTTTGTCAACTCTGAATGTATGAAAAAAAATAGCTAGTGAAACAAAAAAAGAAAGAAAAAACAATACTATCAAAAATAAGTTTCTTTTTACCCATCTACGCATTGCTGTTAAATCTTATACTAAACCTGTCTTGAATTAAAAGAAGGCCCAATCCTTTTTATAAAGCCAGTACCAAAGCAGTCGTGATAGCTATTATTGACAGGGCTGCAAGAAGAATTGTTGGCAGTGAGTATCCTGCTTGAGGCAATGCGGCAGACGTGACAGGAGTATTGGTTGGTGTTGTGGTTGTAATGTCACAGCTGCAATCACTATCACTGGTGCAGGATGGGTTTCTACAGGACCCCGCTTGGCATATAAGACCGCTTTGGCAATTTGAGTTTACTTGACAAGAATTGTTACATGAGGCCAGTGTAGGAGTAGGAGTGGCAGTTGAAGATGGGGTAAGCGATGGTGTTTGCGACGGCGTTCCGGTTGGTGTTTGAGTGGGAGTATTAGTTAATGTTTCCGAAGGGGTGGGGGTTGGCGATGGCTGGTTTAATGTGAATGTCAAAATTTCGCACGCATGCAAGTTTGGGGGAAGAGATGGTGTAGGAGTTGGAGAGGCTGATGGTGTCCCGGTTGGTGTAGGAGTAAAAGTAGGTGTTGGGGTGAATGTTGGTGTGGGTGTATGGGTTGGTGTTGGTGTGGGTGTTGAAGTCTGGCAAGATAGACCTGTATCACAGACAAATGCAAATCCGTTATTTGCACTGCATGTTTTTAATTCTCCTCTATTGTCTGTATATTTTGGCTTTATATCTATTTGCCATGATCCACATGCTTGTCCTGTAGCTGATGACCTTTCTATTGTATATGATTTTCCTACTTCATATTCCTCGAGAGTTTCAATTGGATTACTCCAACATCCTCCTGCAAAACGTCCTGGATTTTGAGGATCGTTGTTGGGATTTTGACCACAGGGCTCAGGACACCAGAATGTTGTGATTTGAAGTTTAACTTTTTCTTTTGGAGGTTTGTCTGGGTCAGCATTGGCAGTAGCAACAGCAAAATTTACAGAATATGAAACATTAAACTTTGGTGTATTGCCTGCTAGACACTGCTCGTAATAATTTCCACTTACACTACTAGTTGAGCAGTTGGTATTTTCCCCTCCTGAGACGAAAACGTAGTATTCATCAGGAGTGTTTTTCTTGCAGGTAAACTTAGCTGGGTTTGCAACAAAAGCTTCAGGAGAACTTTTGGTCTGCAAGCCAAGAGAAAAAGAAGCTACCAGAATGGAAGCAATAATTGTTGAAAAAATGAAATAACTTTTTTCTTTTTTGAATTCTACTATTTTATCTAACATCTTTGCCTATAGTTAGGCAAATGATAACAAACAACCATTAGATTGTCAAACGTTATAGGATTTGTAGAAGTTCTAGTCAAAACTGCTATCATTAAAGTAAAGTAAAATTTGATAGTCTTATGTTAACTCAGATGATGA
>QZGF01000012.1_pt1 | contig 36817 bp, 38 predicted proteins | sample 1990021 | NCBI WGS metagenome assembly QZGF01 (sample SAMN10076523, study PRJNA491371) | Subsurface metagenome, whole genome shotgun sequencing project. | isolation source: subsurface fracture fluid from borehole BE326-BH2 | place: South Africa: Beatrix Gold Mine | collected 2015-06-18 | reverse complement strand
AAGAAATGAACGATCAATTATATAAAATCACGATGCCACTCGGTTTCGTATTCGCTGAATACGAAACTGAAATTCATCACACCATTATAATGGCGTTCGCCAATGAGAGAGAATTTTCCGAGAGAGCTCAGAATTTATTAACTGAGCTCGGGAAAAGAATAGGCAAAACAGCAGTTTTTGGGATGACCAAATCCCAAAAAGCTTTTTGTAAATTCATTACAGTATACTACAATGATCAACTGTATAACTTGATGTTACAGTTGATCGAGCAGGGTTTTTAAACCCTGCTCTTATTTTTTACTATTAATCTTTTTTACTATTAATCTTTTTTACTATTAATCTTTTTTACTATTAATCATAAGGGGAGAGAATTTTTTTAATTTTTTTTTACGAGGTGTTTTCCATCATACATTTGCGACAATTTTTTTAACTATTTTCTGTGGTAGGTGGTAATTGTTCAGGTGGTATTTCAGTATATTCAGCGTCTTCGATATTATTTTTCTTATTGATATTAAAATCTGGGTCTATTTTACCTAGAAGTTTAAGTAGAGGTATAATAGAGTTAAGGTGGGTTTGAGATCCTTTTCTTACATTATAGATAAATTCTTTGACATATTGTATAAGCATTTCATCTGATAGTTCAGGATCTTGATTTAATTTTTCCATGAATTTATTATAGTTATCTTTAATCATTTCAATTACCTCTTCATCGTTTAACAATGTTATAATTTTAGATTTAATAGAGCTAGTGCTTGAGTATTTAAATAGTTTTGGATAAGCAATTTTAGCTGATTTCATTATAGAAGTTCCAGTTGCTATTAACTTAGTAAATAATTCTTTATTACTATCTTTAGTGATATTTCTTTGAGTAGGAGTTTTTTTAGAGAATGAGTATGTATCTACATTGGTGAAGTTACCATAGAATTTAGATCTATAGTAAGTACCATCTTTTCTTTTATATACTGAAGCCATGCCATTAGGGAATTTATAAAGGTATCCTTTAATAGTATTTTCTTTAGTTTTAAGTTTAGTAATATTTAATAATGGTAGAACTACACCATCATTGACGGTAATATATTCACCCACTTCAAATTTTTCTGGATCATCTTCGATCCAGTTTTTACATTTTCTTGAATTGTATTTATAATATTCTCCTTCATTATCATAGATTTTATATTTTCCTGAATATTTACCTCTATGAATTATAAATTCTCTCATGCTATTAACCTTTTAATTTACTCAATTTACAGAGTAAATTTACTCAATAATTAATTAAATAGCTAAATATAGTTAGTTAATAAAAGTGTTAATTATATAACTATTGTATTTAAGTTAAGTACTACGCATAGTATGCCATTAGAGGCTTTTAATTCATTTTACCATAGCCAGTTAGGTTTTTCGTCCTCACCTAATAACGGGGATAGAACTTTAAAAGCCATACCAAAGGATCGGTAGTATGTTCTATCCCGATCGGGGTGCCTTGATATGGGCAGAACTATTACACGCCGATCAGTTATTGCAAATTTAATATTAAAGTTTTTAATTTTCAATATGTAATTGTATTTTCGCTCAATGCTGTTAACGGAATACTAAAAAGGAGATAAATATGGATAAATGTCATATATGTAAAACTGAATTGAACCAAGATAATATATGGGTTGATGGGTTGTGTGAAGATTGTGTAAAAAAAATTAATAGCAATGCCTATAATGTTATAGTTTGTAGTTATCACCAGTTACCACAAGAATTATTTAAAAAAGGTGATAATAAACCTTATCCACAATATTACTTTTCCAGTAGATGCAATTTTGATAATTACGAAGAATTACCTTAATGCTATTAACGGAATAATAAAAAAGGAGAAATAAAAATGTATAAATATATTGTCGAAGCAATAATTGATGTAACTATTTTCGAAAAGTCAAGAAGAAAATTTGTTATTAATTCCGAAGATCAGTTAACTGCAGAAAAAATTAATAGAATGATCTATATGGGTATGTATGATGAAACAGATGTCTTAGATGACATTAGTTCTTATACCGATCTTGATGTAAATCAAATCTTAAGTATAATTGAAGAACAAAACGGAAAAACAAGAGAAATAAATTAAGGAGAAAAACATGTTTGTTCCTAAAGAAAAAGTAAAAAATACAGTTAAAAATCCTAGAAAGTTGTTTCTTTATTCACATACTAAAGTAGGAAAAACTACTCTACTTTCTGGATTAGATAATTGTTTAATTATTGATACCGAAGATGGAAGTAATTTCGTTGATGGTTATATTGTCAATCTCAAAGAAGAGATTAGAAAAAATAAAGATCTTAGTCCTATAAAAGTATTATATGATTTATCTAATGAGTTAAGAGAAAGTGAAAAGAAATTTGATTATATAGCTATAGATACTGTAACAGCATTACAGGATATAGCTGAAGATTATGCAACTTTAATGTATAAAACTACTGCAGTAGGTAAAAATTTTAAAGGTAAATCAGTATTAGAATTACCACAGGGAGCTGGTTATTACTGGTTAAGAAAAGCTTTCTCTACGATTTATAGCTGGTATGAAGGTTTAAGTAAATATTTAATCCTTGTAGGACATACAAAATTATCTTCAATATTAAAAGATGGAAAGGAGTTAAATGCAAGGGATATAGAATTAGTAGGTAAATTAAAACAAATAATATCTGCTGATTGTGATGCTATAGGTTATCTTTATAGACATAAAGAGAATCCTAATCAAGTTATTGTCTCTTTCAAGCCAGAAGCATTAGATCTAGCAACTGGTGCAAGACCAGAACATTTAAGAAATCAGGAATTTGTAATATCAGAATATAATCCTGAAACTAAACAATTTAATTTCTATTGGGATAAAATATTCATTAAATAAAATAAAGGAGTAAAATTTATGGCAACTTGGTCTAATAATAATGGTTTCAACAAAAAATATTTTGTAAAAACTTATTTAATCAAAGATGTTGAATCAAATGATAAAATATCCGAAATTGATTTTTCCTTAGTATTAAATGAAGAAGGAGCAAACGAAAATGTCTTTGATCACAAAATGAGATTTATTTCAAAATTATATAGAAATGGTAATGTTCCTGTCCATATAACAAATTTATTTACCGTTTGTGGGTTAATGAATCTCACCGAAGCAGAGAAAAATGATCTCTTGAATAATCTATTAAGCCAAAATGGTAATTTAGAAGTATTAAAAGCATTCTTCAAAGGTAAGAAGATTAAATTATTGAAATATGCTTATGATTATGATAATGAAAAGAATAAATTTAAATATAAATTTTGGAAAGGAATTACTGATTTTAAGAATAGAACTAATGTATTTGATTTGAGGACTAGTGATGAGAAAATTGAAGAAGCTTTCATGGAATCAGTAGAAAAAGGTGCTGTTAACGATTATAAACCTGATATTCCTGCAAATAATGAGGAAAGTCCTATCCCTAATTCAAATATTCCATTTTAATCTAAGGTGGAGATTACTCCACCTTTTAAATCAATAAGGAGTAAGATATGATGTTAATGGAATTAATTATAGGCTCAATAACAAATAGAAACAACTTTTATCCTTACCAGAATGGTTATATACAATATCTTAAACCTGAGTTAGAAATTTATAGGTCATTCTATTTGTTTGATGATGAAGTAAGAAGACATTTTAATGCTGGTTATAAAACTTTAGATTCATATAGAGGTAAATTCTATATTCTAAATGCTGTTATAGATATTGATAAAGGTAAGAATAGTGATAGCTATTTAATTGATAAAACTAAGGATATATTAAATTATCTTGTTAAAAACTTGAAATTAGAAAATAATTATCTATTGTTTTATAGTGGTAGTGGCTTTCATATTCATTTCCCTAATGTATTTGATATTGAACCTTCAAAAGAATTGCCTGATATATTTAAAGAAACAATGAAAGAATATTTCAAGGACTTTAATATTGATTTGTCAATCTATAATCGTAGATCTATTATAAGGCTTCCATTTAGTTATAATAATAAGACTAAATTATATAAGACAATGGTAACTGAAGACGAATTATATTCTTTAACTTTAGAACAAATAAAAGAAAAATCTTCAGTTTATAATGTTATTCCTTTGCCACAACTATCTGAAGTAGAAGAGAAATTTATTCCAGTTAGTATAAACAAAGAAAAAAATATTATTAATCCTTCTATAGAACCCAACAATATTGTTGTATGTATGCAAAAGTTATATAATGAAGGTGAGATAGTAGGACAAAGACATATTAGTATATTAAGGCTTGCAAGCTGGTTAATGAGAAATGGTATTCCTGTAGATGGTGCAATAGCTATGTTAAAGAAATATACTCCTTCTTTAGATGAATATGAATTAGAAAGAACAGTTAAAAATGTATATGAAAAGAAATATATGTATGGTTGTGATGATGAAATAATGAAGAAATATTGCGATTCAAGGTGTATATTCTTTAATAAAAAAAATTATTTATCCGATGTATTTGATACTTCGAAATTAGAACATCATTATGTAAGATATGTTAATAGCATGGTAGAAGAGAATGCTATTAACTTAAAAGATTATTTTAATATTGAACATGATTTCTATTTAATTCCCGGAAATTTAATTGGATTAATTGGTGATACAGGGATAAATAAAAGTTCTTTTATGCAAAATTTGTGTATTAAAATCAGAGATCGTGGTAATATATTATATATTAATACAGAGATGAGTAATGTAGAATTATTTGAAAGATTTATGATGATAGCTTATGATATGAAAAGAGAAGATATTAGAGAACATTATAAATTCAACAATAATACTCTTGGTAATATAATATCCCATGTATTCTATACTAATTCTACTCCAAGTTTTGATAGATTAAGAGATCTAGTAGTTAAATTTAGACCTTCAATATTAATTATAGATGTTATTGATGATATATTTCCTAAACAGTTAACATTAAAAGATGATGAATATATGTTTATGGAATTAAAGAATATTGCTAGAATATATAATTTAGTCATATTTATGGTACATCATATTAGTAAGAGTGGTGCTAGAGGAGTGCTTGATAGACATAGTGGTAAAGGGAGTAGTGCTTTTGAACAAAAGTGCGATGTTGTATTGGGTATTGAGGGAGATGTTAATGATACAAAGAGAATAATAAAAGTATTAAAAGGTAGAAGTTATAAATCCTTTGAAGTTGCTGTTAACATTAATGATAAATACAGGATATTAGAATTATGGCAACAATGAAATCAAAAAAAGGTAATCCATTTGAATATGATGTGATGTATAATTTCTTTAATGAGAGGTATAGAATAATTAGACCAGATACTAATATTAAAGGCATAGATATAATTTTGGAAGATGTTGATAACGGAAAAGTAATAATGATAGAGTGCAAGAATAGAAATTTGAGCTGGAATGAGTTAAAAAAGATTTATGATGAAAATATGATTAATGTTTTAAGATTTGCAAGAGAAAATAAGATTAGTAATCCATCATATTTCTTGGTATTTAAACCAAAGAGAACTGAAGTGTTAGTATTTTATTGTGTAGATAAAATTAATAGAATACTAACTACTTTTGAGAATACTTTTGGTAAATTTGTTAAGAGACCAAAAGGATTTAGTGTAAATAAGTTTCACATTAAAAAATTAGGAGAATAAAAATGACAAGAAAAGAAAAACTGCAAGAAATTATCGAAGCTGTTGAGTATGAGTTAAATAGTTATCTTAAAGTAGATTATGATTTTGACCTATCGGATATTAAACCTGAAGATATTCCAGATAGTGTAATTTTATTAGAAGATTTGAAACAATTCTTTACCAATTATATATGGGAAAATCCTGCCTTCGAATTTATATATTATGATGACGCAATAGATTATCTTAAAGCTAATGATCCAAGTTTAATTGATGCTTTTGAATATGCAAGAGATTTTGGAGAAATAAAAGATAGTTGTCAACTGGCTACTATTCATTTAAAATATAAAGCTTTAGAATTAATGGATCAAGTATTGGATAGATTTGAAGATAATTTAGAAGATGATGAAGAAGAAGAGGAGGAAAAAGATGATGAAGACACCAACTAGAAATAATAAACTTATTGTTGATGAAGAATACTCATATTCAGAAATAGAAGATATAGCAAGTAGTGAAAATTGTATTTTAGAAGAGTATGGGAATGAAATGATAGGAGAACACTTTATAGTAGTAAAAAACTTAGAAACTGATAGTCTATATAGTTTTTGTCTTACATCAGTTTCTAGAGAATACAATTATAAATGTGTATTCGCATATAAATAAAAAAGGAGTAAAAAAATGAATGAGTATTTAGATGTTTGGGTAGAAACCTTTGATATTGTTAAAGGAGATATTATAAGATTTAATGAGCCAATATATGAATTTAGAGGAAGGTTTAAGAAACCGAGATATTATGGAGAAAGATATATTGAAGCTTATGTAAAGAATGAAAGTTATGGTAAGAAAAGATTACAGCATACATTTACTCTGGAAATAATTAGTAGTGATTATTACAAAACTGGAGAAATAATATTCAGGAAAGGAAGAAATATTTATAAACATAATCCTGAGCGAAAAATATGGAAAGATGAGAATGCTAGGAATAAGTTAGTGAATGAAAAACATGAAAGAAAAGAAAGAATTTTTGAAGAACATTATTCAAAGAAAGGAGAATATTCATGGAATTACTAAGAAAAGTTAAATCATACCTTCGTGGGTTATTCAATCCTTCTAAAAAGGATATTATAATTAAATTGAGTAGAAATACAGTTGTAGGTAAAATAATAGACAAAAAGATTTTTGTACCATTTAGCCATAAAACTATTACTGCAATGGTTCTTTACTATAATAAAATAATGGACGATAAAGATATAACTGAAAGTCCTTTTTTAAGAAGTACTAAAGAGCTGTTAACGGAAACTCTAAAAGAAGCAAAAATAGATGATCCTAATGATCTTCTATTTGGTGCTTTCAGTTGTGGAGTAATGCATGGAATATTAAACGAAAAGGAGAAGAAAAATGGAACATACAGAAATAATTGAACTAAAAAGTAACTTAGTAAAAATAGTTACAGACGAAAGTAATATATCTATTATCAGATTTGATTTAGATAAATTTCAAAAATTATTTGAATTTTTGGTTCTTGAAATATCTAAGATAGATGATAAATATAAAGCTATTTCTGATGGGACTATTGATAGTCTTTGTATTAATGCTGTTAAAAATAGTTCTGAGTTTCAGCTGGAGGATCCTAGTGATGTATTTATGCTAGGATACTTAATGGGAATGATAAGAATGAATATTCAGGGTAGATTACAACAACTTAATTTAGATGGAGGTAAAAATGTCATTAACTAAAGCTTTAGATAAATATATAGAAGCTATGACTGAGTTAACCTTCATAGAAGATAAAGAAAACTTAGAAGAAGAGATTGAAGAAATAAAATCTTATATACATGGTAATATTGATAATTCACTTAAGATATTAAAGTATAAGATATTTGATGATCGTATTGAACTCTTAAAGAGTAAAGTAAAAGAATTAAATTCGATGATAAAAACATTAGAAGCAAAGAAAAATTATTTTGAAGGGTTAACTGCAGATGCTATTAAAACAATAAGCGATTATCATACATTTGTTGATGAATATACCGGGAGATTATATTATGTTTATCCTGAACTATCTGTTAGAAATGAAATTAATCAAGATACAATACATGAATTACACGGTGATGTAGGAAAGACAATTCTTATATTAAAACCTGAAGAATTATATGCTTTTAGAGAAGTTCTACCAGATATTTATGATAGATTAGAATCTGAGAAAAGAATAAAGTATGAGATTAATGTTACTGATATAAAAGAAAGTAATGTAGTTGATAAGAGTAGATATTTAATTACTAAGATGGAAAGAAAAGTAAAATTTAGGTTAACAAAGAAAAAAGAGGAAGAGTAATCTTCCTCTTTATTTTTTTTTACAACTATATTAAATTAGTTCTAAATAATTATGTCAAAAATTATTAAGGAGATAATATGAAACTAGTTAATTTCACAATTATGCCGAATGAAGGTACATATAGATTAAAAGAAATAACAAAAGAAGAATTTGTGGAATTTGTAAAAAAGAATAAAATAGAAAGTTATATTTCATTTAAATCAACAAAAGATATATTAGAAGATCTAACTAAAAAAGAAATAGAATTAAATAAAACAAGATGTTACTTCAACAAAGATGAAAATTATCTTGCTGTAGTATTAAGAGATGGAAACAAATTTAGAAAAACATTAACAGCAGATGATTTTAAGTATTACTATTGTGAATATCAGACATTATGAGTTTAATACTCCAAACAGTTAAGGAGTACCTTCAAAAATTTGATAGGGCATCGGATCGTTCAATAACTAGAATGTTAATGCGGGATAAACCTCTCCTCTTTTATAATTTTGAAACAACTAGGAGATATGTTAGAAAAATGCGTAAAGAATTAAAGATTGAAAGTAAACCAGAAAATATCCCTGAAGGAGTATTAAATGATTTTAGAACTATAGAAATTAATGGGAACTACAGAACACTAATTTTATCAGATATACATATACCGTATCATAATAAGAAAGCTTTAGAACTTGCTGTTAACTTTAATAAAAAATATGATATTATAATATTAAATGGTGATATAATGGATTGTTATTCAATATCAAAATATGAGGTGGATCCAGAAAAAAGATTTCTAAAAGATGAATTAATAACTACAAGAAAATTTTTATCCTATTTAAGAGAAAAATTTAAGAAAAGCTTAATAATCTTTAAGTTTGGTAATCATGAAGAGCGATATCAAAAGTTTCTTTATTATAAAGCTCCAGAACTTGTAGGTATTAATGAAATATATTTGGAAAATTTGCTTAATTTAGAGAAATTAGGAATAGAAGTCTATAAAAATAAACAGCCAATAAAATTAAATCATTTATATATTTTACATGGACATGAATATTATGGGAGTAGTAATTTAGTGTCTCCAGCAAGAGGAATATTTTTAAAGACAAAGGCAAATACAGTAATAGGACATTTTCATGTATCTTCTAATTATCAAGAAGCTTCTATAAATGGTAAATTTACTACTTGCTGGTCTGTAGGTTGCTTATCTGATTTACACCCGCAATATATGCCACTTAACAGATGGAATTTAGGTTTTGCTACAGTAGAAACATATAAAGATGAATTTAATTTTAATAATTACAAAATAATAGGTGATAAAGTATTTAATACTTGAGAGGTTAATATGATACTATATGAAAGACTTGAAGGCGAAAATGATATATTTAAAAAATTAAGTTTATGGAGAACTAAAAGAGATCAATGGTTATCTTACGCAGAAGAATGTGAAGAATTTTATTACAATGATGTAGAGGGAACAAGAACTATTTTTAATCAAAAACAATATAATATTATCAAAGAGATGGGTGATATTCCAATAAGTATAAATAGAGTATATCCTAATACTTCTCAAGCTATAGCTATATTAAAGAAAGCAAAGAGTTATATCAATGTTCAAGCTTATGATGATAGAGGTGTTCCTTTTGTACCTACATTAAATAAAATCTTAAATAGTGTTCTATATTCTAATGAAGCATTAGCTGAGGAAGAAGAAATAATAAAAGATATATTTATTAAAGGTATTGGTATTGCTGGTATAGTAGAACAGTTGGATTATAAAGTGGGTAAATTACCATTTAAGTATAAGAGAATTAATCATTCGAATATAATACTTGATCCTAATACCAGAGAAAGAGATTTATCTGATATGACAGGATACTTTATGGAAAAAGTAATTACAAAAGAACAAGCAAAAAAATATTACCAACCCCTATTAGATGCTGTTAACAAAAAGTATAATGCTGATTTAAATTTTGATAATATGAATACTATGTTACCTACTAAGGATTATGTAATAGATACAGAAGCTAAAGTTAATGTTTTAGAATATTATGATAAGATTTATACAAATATGTATTTCATTAGAGATGTTGATACTAATGATATATTAAGAGTATTTGAAGAGAATCTTGAAGAAGATCAAAAGTTTATATTATCAGGTGCTGAAGATGTTGAGTTAAACACTTTTGTAAGAAGAAGACTAATTATAGGAAATTATTTATTACTTGAAGAAGTTTTACCAATAACTGATTTTCCTATCGCTGTTAAATTTTTTGACTGGAGAGGTAGAATATATGATTCGTATGGTTTTGTTCATTTTATAAAAGATATGCAATATGCACTTACTAAATTTATTCAACTTGCAATAGTTAATGGTATATTAACTAATAATGCTGGTTGGTTAGTACCCGAAGGTTCAATCAGAAGAGAAGATGAAGAAAAATGGGAGAAGATGGGTAATCGCCCTGGTGTAATTAAAAAATATATACCGCAAATAATTGATGGTAATTTATTAAAACCTGAAAGAGAACCTGTTCAATCCTTATCCGATTTTTATCCTTATGCTATTCAACTTGTATTAACAGGTATGGATAGTGTTAGTGGTGTGAATAATGTTATTCGAGGTGAACCTAATCCAAATATTGAAGTATTTTCTACCTTAAGAACATTACAAGAAGCAGCTATGTACAGGTTAGAAGCGGTTATGGATCATATAACTACTCCAGTCCCTAAAATAGGAGAAGTATTGGTAGAGTATATTTTGAATAGTCTAAGAGGAGATCTGAAATATATTTTACTAAATCCTAACAATGAATATGAAGCTATCTTTCTAGGTAAAGAAAATTTACCTGCTCTTAAAATGGCAAAATATTTCGTTGTACCAGTACTAAAAGAAGCATTACCCACTAGAAGGCTTGCACAGGCAAGTGAAATGTTTAAGATAGCTCAAAGCACAGCAGATCCTGTTACAAGGGAAGTGTTAATAGCAGAGAGTTTGAAAATGTCTGGTATTGCTGATGGAGAAAAAATATTAGAAAAAATTGATTTTATAAGGAATATGGAAAGTAGATTACAGGAAGCTATGGAACAAATAAAAAGATTACAGGAAATAAATAAACAATTAGAAAATAGAATAATTAGAGCGGAAATAACTAATAAGGTTTTACTTGCAGTAAAAAATGGTGGAATGGAAGAAGAAAATATAGAATAAATATTTGACATAAAATGTTATTGCTATTATATTAGACAATAGTAATTTACTTTTAAAATATTTTTTAATAAAATTGTAACAAAATAAAGGAGAAATTATGGAAGAGAATCTCACAATTCAAACAGGAGATCTTGATTCGCAAGGTTCTCAAGAACAAGATTTAATGTCTGCTTTTGAAGTAACACAGGATCAAGAACAAACTGTTCAGGATCAAGGAGATCAAACGCTAGATACTAATTCTGGTGATATTGATAATTTTGAAATTGATGAAAGGTTCAGTAATCTGCCTAAAGCAGAAGCATTAATAAGAACCTTACAATCAAGACACGATAAAGTATATAGTGAATTGCAAAATACTTTAAGAGAACTTGAACAGTATAGACAATATAAAAATACTTTTGATCAGCTATTGGAAGATGATGAGGTATTTGAAACTTTTGTTTATTCTAGAAAGCCAGAATTAGTAAAAGAAAAAGATGTTACTGAGATAATTAAGAATAAATTAAAAGAAGAATTTGGTGATTATAAACCTACTAGGGAAGAAGCTGAAGAAGATCCCGGTGGTAAAGCTTGGTTATATTATAAAAGATTAGATGAGCTTTATGATGAATATAAAAATAAAAAGTCAGCTCCTAAATCAATTGAGGAGATTATAAAGCGTAAAGCTGAAGAAAAGAAAAAACAAGAGGAAGCTTTATTACAGGAGATTGAGAAAGTAAAGAAGAGTATGAATTGGGACGATAATCAACTGGTTTCTTTTAGAAACTGGGCGAATAAATTGACAATACATGATTTAGCTAAGATGTATAACTTTGCTTTGAGAACTATGCGAATGAATGTAAAATCAGCTTCAAGTTTACCTAGTAGTGATACTAGTCTAAAAGGTGCTAGACAATCATTTATAGAGGAATTGAAACGAAATAAATTATAGGAGTTTAGAATATGGCTGATTTATATAAAGCTAATCCATCACAATTTGGTGGTTTTGATAGTCCTTTTCCGGGAGGTTCTTCTTCCAAAGGATACTATGATAGACCTTTAAATATACCATTTACTATTGGTAGAAGTATATTAGCTACTATTCCTGAATATCAAAGAAACCCTTTATTGTTGGAAAAAGATCTGACAATGACGCTGGTAAGAGAAGGTAGAGCTAACTTAATGAGAATATTATTGGAACAGGTTGAAAGAGGACAAGGATTTACAGTTAATGATGTAAGGTTTAGAATTCCAATTGAAGTTGTTCCGCATGAGAGAATTTATCTTAAAACAGGACAGACAGTTTCTACAAGTACTAAAGGATTGAGTAAGATTAAAATAGATTCTAATCAAACAAAGATTGCCACTGCTTTTGAAGAAGGAAATATCAAACAGGTAGGTGATATTTCAAGATTAGAAGTAAATCAATATGTAGTATTAATGTTTTCTTGGACAGAACCTAAGAGAACATCAGCTGTTTCAGGTAGTTCTTTGGTTTACTATAATCCCGGTGCTTATACGACTGCCCCTGTACCTGAAATATGTAAGATTGTAGATATTGATTATGAAAATTCAACTATTACTGTATTAAGACATTGGGCTGGAGATCAAAGAAGTAGTGTAACTTATTCAAGTACTACAGTACCTAACTTTACAGTTGTTGCTAATGGTACTTCAGCTGTTTGGGGTACAAGTGGCGTTCAAGTACCTCAGAAATTCGCATTCTTGATACCAATGGCTAAAAGCGTTCAAGAAGATGAATTAGAAGGTAAGGTAAGAAATTATAGTGGTACATGGACTTATGGAGTTATGCAAAGAAGTTCATTTGGTTTTGGTTCTCAAAAACTTGCTGAAGTAATTAGTCAAAATCTTGGATTACCTTCAAGGTTTGCTCAAAGTAGAGAAATGGCAATTGAAATGTTTTACAAGACATGGGAATATACTGCTATATTTGGTCAGGCTAGTGAATATTTTGATCCTGAAAGTGGTTACTGGCAGGGAACTACAGATGGTTTACTTGCTAAGATACCAAAATCTCATTTTATTGCTATTAAAGGAATAGATTGGTCATCTGCATTTACTGCTGGTAATTTCCAGAATTTTGGTACATTTAATGTTTATTTATTCAATAAATTCTTAGAAGGTAAGGCATATTTTGGTTCACCAGTTAAGAATATTATTTGTGGTAGTGATTTCTATACTGCTTTCCAAACAATGATTAACTTTATGACACAAAATGTACCTGATATTAAGAGCGAATGGAGAGTAGAAGGTAAGACATTCAGATCAACTGGTGGATTAACAGTTAATGTTATGCCAAGTGATGCTTTAGATCTTAATGGTATGAGAAATATAGCTATTATGTATGATCCACAGTATTTTAAGCCAGTTAATCTTAAGAATTATCCCGGTGCTGATATTATTGAAGTTAATCATGAGAATCCATTAAAGAGAAGTGGTTATATTCATGGTATGAAAGGATTTATTGATTTGAATCCTGATGCTCACTGGGTATTTACTGTTATTGATAAAAAACTAGCCGATGGTACAGATAATACTACTGTTTACAATTCAATTGATCCATTAGGTACACCATTAGAATAAGGAGATAGAATATGGTTAGTAAAGTAATTAGATTTGCAACAGAAAAGATACTTTCAGTAGAGAATGATTTATTATCATATCAGTATGGTGATGTGGCTAGTGGTACAAATGCTTCAGTTACTTTTGTTCCTTGTGATTTATCTAAAGTCTTTTCGGTGCTGTTAACTCCAGTTAAGCTTGGTACTACAAGTGCTAATTTAACAGCATTGGATAATTATGAAGTAGATAGTTTAACTACACTATCAAGTGTAAGTGATTTATCTGCATGGGCAGCTTCTACGGCTTACATCGCCGGTCAGTTAGTAAGCTATAGTGGTAAAGCTTATCAGTGCTTAGAAGATCATACTTCAGGTACAACATTTGATAGTACAAAGTGGAAAAAACTATCTGCTACTAATTTTGTTAAGGTAAATCATGTGGCTGCTGGAGTAGGTAAGGTCGCATACTTTAACTTTTTACTCGTTGGTCTCGAGTAGTTGTGATTTGCTTTAATTAATGGGCTAGGAGGCAACTCCTAGCTCATCTTAAATATGGAGGTAATATGAAAGTAAAAGATCTGGATTTAGAATTATCTATAAAATTAGGTGATCCAGTAAAGGATAATGGTGATGGTGAATTATTTTCTTATGCCAGTAGATTAAGTTATTTAAAATCAGCTTATATAAGATTATTAAGAATGTTAAATGTATTGATGGATAATTATTCTCCTGATTTTATAAAATCTTATAAGTATATATCAAAAGAACTAAGTGGAGAAGAAGCTAAAGGGAGAAAGATAAAATTAGTTGAAGAAGAAAATTTTATCATTGCAAGTAATATTAGTGAGATGTATGTTAAAGTTGATGATAAAAATATAAATGTAAAATATAAAAATCCTTCAGAATATTTAAGATTAAAATATAATGATAACACTACTTATAGTCCAAGTATAGAAAAAGAAAATGTTTATTATACTGTTATAGATAATGCTATATATTTACTTCCTGAATTTGAAACTGAGATGTATGAATCTATTGAAGTAGTTTATAAAAACATAAAAGCTAATTTTAACAGCTATGATGATGAAATAGAATTAAGTGAAGATTATAAAGATTTACTTTTAGAGATTGCTGCTAACTTTGGTATGATGGATTTAGGTAGAAATGACAAATTCCAGATATATACATCAGATATAAATAATCAGTTAGGACTTGTAGGTAGCTATATAAAGGTTTTACAATCAAAAGAAGGAACTAGTGTAAATGACAGATAAATTATTTATTGATGAACTAGCAATAAGATGCGACGATTTAAGTTTTAAAGATTTTAATAAAGTAGAATATGAAAAGATACTTAATAGGGCTAAAAGAGAAATAGCAAGAAAATATAGAATATTAACTAAGATATATACTTTTCAATATCGTAATGATGATAATACAGAATATGAGCCTATAGAGTTAGAGATCCCTGGTTTTCTTGCTGAGTTTAGAGTAAAAGTTAATAAAAAGATATATGAGAGAAGTGAAAATAAAAAGTTAGAGACTGATACATACTGGTTAGAATTTATCAATAATAAAATATTATTTGATTATTATCCTAGAAGTAAAAATGATTTAATATTAATTTATTATACAGGTGAATTTAATGAAGAGGAATTAGAAATAGAAGGTATTAAATCTATTTTACCCGAACAATATGATGAAGAAATAATAGAATATGCTATGGTTGAATTAGGTAGAATAGGAGTTACAAAATTTACTGATGTTAACAGCGAAAGATATAAGAAATACAGTAATATCCTGCAGGTTTATAGAAAACAACCCGGGATTAAATCAGAACTTGTAAATAGCACAGAATGGAAAGCAATTAAACCTTATACTATAATATGAGAATAAAGATAAGTCAAATAAATGATTTATTAAGTTTATACAGATATTATAATGAATTATCATTAGAAAATAAGTTAGATGTTATTAATAAAGCATATTATGATATATGTCTTTTATATAGAAAATCAGAATTAATTAATTGGTTAGATTTTGAAAATAAAGATGGTAATTTAGTTACTTCTTATGAATATGATATTTTGATAGAAAAGTATCAAACGATAGATAAATTAAGTTTAACTAAATTAGATGATCTAGATCTAGAATGGTTATATGAATTATTTACCTTCGATGCTATTAACTTATTATTTTCTTTAGCAGCCTGTAATATAATAAAAAAGTTTAATGATGAATATAAATTTGAGACTATACAAAAACAATTAAGTTTAGAAATAAAAAACGCGAATTTATATTATACTGGTGATTATAAAATTAAAGATTTTGGTTATGGTCTTTTAAATAAAAAACTAAATTATCAGGTAAGTAATAAATTAAAAGATGGATTAATTAAAGTGGTTAGTAGCACTTTAGGGTATTTAAATAATTTTAGTATAAAAGATATAAATTTTAGTAATAAAGCAGTATTAGAATATTTAGTAAATACTAAAAGTAAAGATAGTTCTTATTTTAGTGAAAATGGAATAGAATATCAATACTTATATAATATTCGAGAAACACAACCTAAAATAACAACTGATAAAGTTCTTGATTATTCTATAAATTACCTTATAGTTTAGAAATATAAAGGAGTAGAAGATGATTAGTAATTTAATTTATGCAGAAAAATATAAGAGTATAAAAGAAGAGATAAAGTTTGATGTTGATATTAATTATAGAATAGAAGATGAGAATAAAAATATTTTAGATAAAGGTAAATTAAAATTTAATTCATTTGTTAATAATTTTGCTAATATGTTATATTATCTTTTGACAACTCGAGCATCAAGTATAAAAGCTACTTCTGGGATAGAATATAGTTTAACTGATGGTGATTATGCTATGGCTGTTAATGAAGATTCAGCTACAACAGCAGCGACTAATTATGGTATTATATTTGGTGATTTTTCAGGATTAACAGATTCCACATATTTAGCAACTGCTAACAGTTCTATTGGTAGTTCGGTTTCTCCAAATGATTTTACTTTACAAAGAAAGTTTAATCATTCAGGATTACTTTTATCTTCAACTAATGTTAGTTTGGTTTCTCCTACTAAACTATCTATTCAAAGAACATTTATTAATGATCTAGTAACTAATGATACAGTGTATGTTTCTGAGATAGGTTTAGTAGGTCGTTATCAACCTTCAGCTCCTAAGTATGTATTACTTGCAAGAGATAGAACTTTAGTTAATAGCGCACCTTTAACAGTAGCTTATGGTAAGTCTTTAATTATTGAATATGTAATTAGTTTAAATCAAGATAATAGTTATACAACTAATATGTTAAATATACTTTATTCATTAATGAGTGGTAATAGTGTAAATATGGTTGATACTACAGGGGCTACGGTAAGTTATAATTGGTCTTCTGGAGTTAAATCTGGTATATTAATGGCAACTACTGAAGATACATTTGGTATTCAGCTTGGTGGTAAACTAACAGGACAGGAATTTTTGATTACTCCTGCAAGTTATGTTGTTCCTAATAAGATTTTAAGTACTTCAATTACTCATAATAATGTTAGTAATGTAGCTGTTAGTGTAAGTAGCAGTGCTATTACTTTTGGTGCTTCAAGATTATTTGAAAATCCTTCAGGCAGTGTAGGTTATCGTGTTGGTGGTATTGGTCTTACAGTTAAAGATTATAATACTACAAGTTATAGAACATTCTTAATAGGTGGTGGTAGGTTAACAACTAGTAGTTCAGATTATTTAATGGTTAATCCTTTAGATTTATTTAAAATTACTTTTCTTTTTAGTTTTGCATTAAATAAGAATATAATTCCTGAAAGGATAGAATAATGTTTGGAATACCGGTAATAAATTTTGATATTCATTTAGAAAGTTCAAATAAATATCTTCTTGCTATTAATACTAATATATTTCCTATATTTAGAATTGATGGAATAATAGGAGTAAATGGGTCAGGAGAAATAATATATCAGAAAGATGAAAGTACTTTAGATAAACTGATTGAAATATTAAATGTTAATAGCAGTGAATTATTAGAATATTATTATAGTGGTGATGTATTATATATTTTATTTGATAAAACTAAGTTTCCTTATACTTTAGGTACTATGTTTATTATACAGGGAATTAGAGGTATATTACCTGTAAGGAATGAAGAAGATTATATAGATATTCCTGATAACTTATTAGATTTATTCTATAATTATATCATAAAATATACTCATATGATACAAGGATTAAAAGTTCCTTCTGATACATTAATAAATATAAATAATTTAGAGAAAAGTATAGGAGAATAGCTATGATTTTTATAAGTGATACTAATTTACATACTGTTAATGTAAGGATAATAGAAGTGATACAAGATTGTCAATTTGAAGTTTTGGATCTAGCTTGTGAAAAATATGAAAGTGCATCGGCAAAATTAGCAGATGCTACTAACCCAATAACATTTTTAGCTGGTAGTAAAATCATAGGTACAGTAACACAAATTAAACTAAAATCTGGTGTAGTTATATGTTATTAAAGATTAGAAAATTAAAGAAGTATTTTTATATAGAAATAATAAATAGTAATTGGGAAGATATAGAATATTTGATGTGGAATATATGTTAACATATATAAGTGAACATAGAAGAATACTTGGAAAAATTTTATACTATACTAGAATACTATTCTTATGGGAGACAATAAGTAATAACTGGGATACAATAGGTAAAAGATGGTAATAATAAGAGGAGTTTAATATGGGACAAACATTACAGGGTAAAACACCAGCTTCGACATATAAAGATTTATTACATCTTGGTAATAATAATTTAGGTTTAGTAGATGGTGAGTTAAGAGTAGTTGATGGAAAAGGTGATGATAGTGTATTATTGATTGGTAAAAATAGTGCTACATTTAAACCTACAGCTGTTAATGGTGAAGTATTAGTTATAAGAGATTTAGCTAATAATCCAGTATTGGTAATAAATACAGTTAATAAAACAATAACTACTTTATCGGGTGCAAAATTTGTAGGTGATGGTAGTTCTTTATCAGGTATTACGGGTGCTACTGGTGGAGTATCAAATACAGCTTCAACTAATATAGTAGCTGATAGTGATGCTAATGGTTCAGGTGATATAACTTTTAGTATTGGTTCTACTGAAGTAATTAGAATAGTTAATAATGGTAGTGGTAATGCTGGAGTATTCATAATTAAAAATCAAGTTAATACGTTACCTACATTATCAGGTAATGATATAGCATTGATTAATAGTAATGGTAAAGCAGCCATTAAAGACAGTACAGCTACAAGAAGTATTGCATTTTTAGACATGCCAGACGATACATTTTTAGATACATCGTGGGTGATAAAAAAGAATGGGGTTAGGTTTATACATAATTTCAACTATGGCAATAATGGAACAGTTACTACAGCAGGATTGAATACATTTGTTGGTAAAAACACAGGGAACTTCACAATGGGTAGCACAGCTACTCAAAGTTATGAAGCAAGTTATAATAATGGTTTTGGTGAAGGTGCCCTTGAAAAAATAAAAACGGCATGGGGGACTGACGCTTTCGGCTATACTGCTTTGAATAACTTAGAAATAGGCTACGGAACAGTAGCTGTCGGGTATTATGCTGGCAGGTTTATGTCTGGTAATACACCGTTGACTTCAGCATATTATGGAACTTATATCGGTGCTTATACGAAACCACTTGCAAACGAAAATACAAACGAAATAGTTATTGGCTATTATGCCACAGGTGCTGGTAGTAATAGTGTTGTATTGGGTAATACAGCTATCACTAAGACTATCTTAAGAGGTAATGTAGCATTTGGTGTAAGTGATAATAATCCTACTGCTAAAGTGGATATACAAGGAAGTTATGGATACAATCAGTTAAGACTAAGAACCAGTTATACACCTACCTCAAGTGCTGATAGCAATGGTAATACAGGTGATATTAGTTGGGATAACGACTATATATATGTAAAAACTACAGTGGGATGGAAACGTTCTGCGTTAACAACATTTTAATTAACAAATTTAAGGAGTATAGTGATGGCAGTTAAAATAGATATTCAACCAGTTAAAGTCTTAGAATTTCCTCAGGAAAAATATGCTCATAGCATATTAATTGAAAAAGTTGAAGTTAAATTAACAGATCAAGGAGTATTGGTAGTTTATCATCTCCTCGATAAAAATAATAGTTTACTTTATCAAAATGGATTAATTGAATTAGCAAATGAAGAGGTATCAAATTGGACTAATACAGATGAAGAGTTAATAGAGGCAGTATTAAATAAACTTAATTTAACTAAAGCGTGATTGATATTATATTTTTAATACAGATAATTATTATTCTTTTAATCTTAAAAAAAATAAAGGAAGAATTATGATAGAATTAATAATATTTTTTATTATTTATTTAATATTAAATACATTAGAAAACTATTATAGAGAAAGATGGAAATACGAAAGAACAAGTATTCTGCAGGCTAAATATAGCCGATTATGGCATTCAGTTCAATTTATAAGATGGTTAATTGTGCTGTTAACAGTAAGTATTTTATTATTAGGGGTTAACAGCAGGTTAATAATTTTATTACCATTATCAGGTATATGGAAAATATTTTTTGATGGGTTATTAAATCTTTTAAGAGGTAAAAGTTTCTGGTATCAATCTCAATACAAGAATTTAAGTTTTCTGGAAAAATATTCTACTAAAACAAATAAAATAATATTTTTAATAATTTCAATATTAATAGCTATAATATTAATGGAGTAAAATATGGCTAAATGGATACAAAAAGCTGTAAGGAAAATGACCCGTAAAGGAACTAAAGGTAGTCTTACTCGTGCTGCTAAAAGAGCTGGTTTTAAATCTGCATTAAGTTATGCAAGGCATATTAAAAATAATCCATCTAAATATAGTGCATCTATGAGACGAAAGGCTAATTTTGCTATAAATGCTTCAAAAAGTAAGAGGTAAATATGGATTTAGTATTACGAGAAGGATTTAGAGTATTAGGAATATATTTTATTACTATATCTATACTTCTTGTGATACTTGTTTATATATTTAAATATTTAAATCAAATTAGAAATGAACATAAGGAGGAAAGAGAAAACTGGAGAAAAACAATAGAAAATCAATTTGAGATTATGAATGAAAATCAAAAAGAGAATTATGCTTTACTTAATTCAATTAAGTCTATATTGGAGAGTAAGAGATGATAGAATTACTTTTAGGTATATTTATATTTAGTATAGCTTATAAGTTATATAAACAGAGTGGAAATGGATTAAAATTTATTTTATTTGCATTTGTTATGTCGTTTTCAATGCATTTTGGTATAATAGCTATAAATAATTTAGTTTTTAACTATCCATTTTTAGAATTATATAGTGAGATAATGCTACTTATTATTGTGCTGTTAACAGCAGTTTATTTATGGAGTAAATATGAATGAAAATTTTTTAAAATCTTATGATATTTTAATTAAACATGAAGGCGGATATGTTAATGATCCCGATGATAAGGGTGGAGAAACATATAAAGGTATTGCTAGAAAATTTAATCCTGATTGGAAAGGTTGGAAAATAATAGATAAATCTGATAAAAAGAATTTAGATAAAAATTTAGAATTAGAAGAATTAGTAAAAGAATTTTATAAGAGAGAGTACTGGGATTATTTTAGTTTAGATGAAATACCTTATCCTGTATGTATGGAAATATTTGAATCTGCTGTTAATGTAGGAAAAGGTAAAGCTACTGTATTTATTCAAACAGCTTGTAATGTTCTAAATAATGATGGCAAATTATATCCTGATATTCCTGCAGATGGTAAATTCGGAAAAAATACATTAGAAACATTAAAGAAAGCAATATCTACTAGAGGTAGCAGGTTAGTATTTAATGTATTAAATATTTTACAAGGCAGTTATTATATAGAACTTATGTTAATGAATAAAAGAAATGAAAAATGGGTAGGTTGGTTTAGCAGAATAGAGATATTGAGGTAAATATGTCAATATTAAATTTTATTTCCAGTATAATTAGTCCTGTAAAAGATATAATAGATAATTTAACTACAACTGATGAGGAAAGATTAAAAATAAAATTAGAATTAACTAAAGTTGAAAATGAGTTAGCAGCAAAATTAATTGAATTAGAAACTAAGTTAGTTGAAGCACAAGGAGAAGTAATAAAAGCAGAAGCTCAAGGTAGTAGTTGGTTACAGAGAAATTGGAGACCGATAACAATGTTAATATTTGTATATATAGTAGCTAATAATTATATATTAGCTCCTACATTTGGTATAACCACATTACCAATTCCAGATGATTTATGGGATTTACTAAAGATAGGACTTGGTGGATATATAGTTGGTAGAAGTGCAGAGAAAATAGCTACTAATTTGAAGAAAGGTTAGTATGATAAATGTTAAAGTTAACAACTTTAGTGGTTTATATACTAATGTTTCTGATAGTGTTTCCAAAGAAACCTATTTTAATTTTATAGAAGGTAATATTAATGGTAAGGGCATAGAAGCAAAGAAATTAATTCCAGAAAAATTTGGTGAGTTTGAGGGTGAAGAAATAATAAAGATATATCCATTTGTTTTGGATAATGATAGATATGGTTTTGATTTTGATCCTGAAGAAGGTAAATATGTAAGTAATTACAGATCTTCCCTAATAGATGTTTTATTAGTAGTAACAAAAGATAATAGTGGATATTATATCAGGCTGTTAAATGCAGAAAATAATACATTAATAAAATTCTATAAAGGAATTATAAAAAGAAATTATCTTGATTATTTAGATTTTGAATTAATAGATACATATAAACTAAATGGTACTTTTCTTCATGCTATTTCTTATGATAATTCTATTTATATTTCCACAGATAAAACTATCTACGCTATTAAACATGTAAATAGAAAGGGTATAAATAGACAATATAATGGATACTATATTTATGAAAACTATGAAGTAACTAAAGATGATATTCTTGTAGATATTGAGACAAAAGATGCTTTAGAACCTGAGAAAATATCAGTAGAAAAGTATTTTATAGTTTCTAGCCATATTATAGATATTACTAAAATAGAATTTGATAGTGGTATATGGCGGGTTTCTCCCGTTTTAAGAATAGAATTAACTCTAATAGGATCTTCGGGAGAATATATAGATCGTATAGGATTTTATTATAATGAGAGTACAGGTAAAGCAGGAAGTTTTAAATCAAAAGAAGGATTTAATATTGTAAAGTTTTTATATAGATATAATGATAAGGAATATAGTACTGATAGTACTACATTTGGTTCAAATTCAACTAAATTTTATGTAGCAAAAAGTGGAGATAAAGTTACAGCATTAAAAGTTAATGTTGGTGATCAAGCTTTGATTTTTGATGTTAATGGTAAAATTTATTTTTCAGGAGATTCTAAACAAGTAGAAATAAACATAGAATATCATGTACAAGAAACATTTAAAAAAGAAATAATAAAAAACTCTAATGGATATATTAATCATGTATATGTTACCGTTCTTAAACCTAATGGTGAAGAATATTTAGTAGATAAAATTAAATTAACTAACCCTTATGATAAATTTTACTTTAAACTTATAATCAATGCTACTAAATTATTTTTATTAAGGTTTCTAGATGTATATAAAGTAAGATTGTATTTAGAAAATGGCACTGCAGAATTATTTTATGAATTAAATTTATTTGAAGGTAAAATATCTGATGAAACTCTGATAGATAATACTAAATTGTCGGGAATATATATAGATCAAACACTTGGATTTAGTTATAATAAAGAGTATAATATTTTAAGATCTTTTGATAGTGGTGTAGTTATAAAGGGAATACCATTTTTAGTTAAGAATGGATTAGTATATTATCCTAATATAGCTAATGCTAATGTAGTATTTGTATTTAATGAAGATAATGTAATAAACAGAATAAGAGGTAAGTTTTTAGTTAATGTATCTGATAATTTAGGTGTCATTCAAGAAGATAGATTAAGTTTAATTGTATTTAATGTAGAGGAAGGAATATTTATATATTATCTTAAAGATGAAATAGGTATTGTATTAGAAAAAATAGAAGATAGTATAGGTACTCCTGATGGAGCTATAATAAAAGCAAAAAATGGAATATTTTTATCTGATGGTAGTAATACTAAAAAGATAAGTGAACCAATAGATAATTTAATAGCAGAGACAAAAGGGAAAATAATGTTTAATGTACATAATAGTGAATTATATTATCTAACAGATAATAATTTATATGTTTATGATTTTAAATATAATATATGGAAAAATAATAGTTTAGATATAATATTAGGTGAATTAATTTATAGTAAAATTGGTAAGTTATTTTATTTTAATAATAATGAATATGGAATGTTAGATTATAAGGACAGTAAATGTAAAATAGTATCTAAAGATATAGATCTTAATGAATTAAATATCTATAAGAGATTAAATTATATTACTTTTAATGGTAGGGGTAATATAGATTTTATATACAATAATGAAGTTTATAGTTTGAATTTAGATAAGAAAAATAGTATTTTTATACCATTAGATAAAAAAATACCACAAAAAGCTATTACTTATTCAATAATACTTTATCCAAATAGTGCTATTAACAATTATGTCATTAATTTAGAACTATTTAGAGGATTTAATGAATATACTGTACAAGCACAATAAAAACTTAGATAAAGAATTAGAAAGATTATTATTAAAGATAAGGCTATTACAGAAAAAGAATAAAGATAACGAGAAGACTATAAAGAAATTAGAAGAACAGTTAAGGAGTAAGAACAATGCCTGATCCATTGACGATTGCTGGTATATCTGCAGGAGTATCCTTACTAAATGAATTATTGAGAAGAAATAGTGAGACAAAAGCAAGGGATAAGATTATAGAGCAATTAAATAAAGCTTTTATATCTGAAGAAGAAAAGAAAAGATTATTAGAGGAATTAGATAGAAGTTATAATACTGTTTCTTTAAATGAAATGAATAAAAATGCTGTAGGATTACAGGGAGTATTAAATCCTGATACTGTTAGAGGATTAATGAGTAGTAGATTACTTGGTGAAAGAGCAAGTAAGAGGTTAGAGTTAGAGAAAGGGGTTTTAGATTTTAATAAAAAAGTAGAGATGGAGAAAGCACAAGTTCCATATCCTGAATCTCTAGATCTAACTAATATAATTACAATGGGTATAATGGGCTATATACTTGGTAGTAAATTACCTAAAGATAAAGAAGATACAAATAATATAACAGATACAAATAATAATCAAACTACTATTAACTTACCAAATACAACTAATTCTCCTGCAGTTAATAAAACAAATACTTCTAATCCGTTTATTCCCGGTGGTACGCAACTTATTATTAAAAATATTTTAGAAAATCCTAAATCAGGAACTACTTCAGATGTATTAGATCTGGAGGGTACACTTAAAAATATTAATGAAACATTATTTAATACTGACTTAATGAGAAAAATAAAGAAATGGACTGAACTTGGAAATTGGAGTAATTTAGGATAATGCCATATCAATTAACCAACAAGAAAGATAAGGCACTTAGTATAGCACCAGCATTAGATATGCTGGAGAAGTTTGTTATGCAAAAGAAGAGAGAAGAAGATATTAAAAAGGTTACCAGCATTGTTTCAGGTAACTTTAATAGTGCTAAAAGTGTAGATGAATTATTGGGTAAACAATCTGAAGTTATTCATAATATCATATCTAATCCTGATATAGATCCTGAAGTTAAATCATACGGTATGCAATTAATAAATACATATACTAATGTATTATCTAATAAATTAAAGCAGGAAGAAATAAAGAAAGAAAAATCATTAACATTAGAAGGATTAAAAGATAATTACTTTTTACTAAATGATAAGGTATATAAAGGTGAAGAGTTAATAGCAGACTATAAGAGTAAGGGTTTAACCGAAGATCAGATATATGATGCCGTATCAAAAATTAAAAGACTTGCTGTTAACTATGAATTAAAACAACTCACTCCAGAACAGATAAGTAAATTCAAAGATAATACAATTAAATACAGAATAAGTAAAGTATTAAAAGATGACACTAGAAGAGAAGTAGGAGAGATACCTGATGATGAAAATGTTTATATAAGAGTAAAGCCTAAAGGTAATAGTTTCACTACCTCTGCTGTTAAATTTGTTGATAATAAACCTGTAGAAGTAGAATATAATGCTGAAGTTTTACATAATGTAAAGGTTATGGCAGATCAAGAAAAGAGAATAGAAGAAGAAAGAAAAGAAAGAAGAGAAAGAGAAAGGTTATCTACTCCAAAAGTTGTAATTCCATTAAAAGATCTTAAAGTAGGAGATATTACTATACCTGCAGGTCAGGAAGTTACTTTATATCTAGAAAATACTCCTGCTGGTTATAAATTTAAATATCAAACTGTAAAAGGAAAATCGGTAAATCTTGAAGAAGTAACAGTAGGTGGAAGACCAGCAACTATAAATGATTTTGAATTTTCTTCTAAAGGGGAAACTACACAAAATGAAGAAAAATTACCAAAAGTTTTTAATAACGAAGAGTTATTAGGTATAATAAAAAGTAGTATAACTAAAGAAATAGATAATTATAATGAAGAAGGGATTACAAAAATTTATAATAAAAATAATGAAACATTAAGCCTTACAAATTTAAAAAATATTATAGAAAAATCTTCTAATATTAATTCTATAGCTGATTTAAGAAATATAATAATCATAATAGAAACTAAAACAGGTAAAAAAATACCTTTGTCTGATATAATTAGTAAAAATATAGAAAGATTTAAAGAATCATATCTTGAAAGTAGTGAAAATGACAATACAATGAAACTATATGAGAAATTATTTCAATTTAAATAATGCCAATTAGGTCTAAAGCTTAATTGGAAGTCTAACTAAAGAGGTGTAGATATGAACGATATTCTCAAGCAAACTCTCCGTGATAACAGCCCTGAGTTATTAAATCAAGTTAAAAGATACCAAGCTTTAAGATATTCTCCGCTAGAGGCAAGGTTAAGAATAAGTATGCTAAAAGCAAATGGACTTGATGTAGAAGAAGATTTAAAGAAACAAGAAGAAAGAGGCAGTCTATATTTTAAGGATCCTGTTAGAATTTTTGCTAATCGTTTAATAGAAATATCAGAAGAAGGTAAAAATAAAGGTAGTGCTATAAGGTTTGATATAGACCAAGAAACTGGACAATTAAAAGATATTATAGATTTTAATGAATTATCTGATATAAATAGTAATGCTTCCGATAGACTTATAGATTTTGCGAAGAATAAACTTGCTGATAAAATCTTTCAAGAGAAATATAAAGAAAATAAAGAGGGAAGAATATTAGCTTTATCGGAAGTACAAAATAAAAGTAGAAATGAATTAATAAGTTTTTTACATAGCAATTATAATATTTTTGAAAAAGATATAGAGAATATTGTTCTTGATGAAATTAATAAACAAGCTAAAGAAAGATTTGAACATAAATTAAGATTAAAGGCATTAACTGATGCTTCATTGGGTATTCCACCATTTTCATCTCCATTTTTAATTAATACAGGTTTAAATTTCTTTGATAGTTTTTTAGATGTTGTAGGTTTAAAGGAAACATATCAAAGAGCAAATCCTAATTGGTTCCCTTCAAGTTCTGATTTAGATAAAACTTTTGGTACACTTACATTTTTAGTTTCTAAAGGAACAGATGAGAAATTAGTTAATGAAGCGGTAAAATATTATGAAAATATTTCTAAACCTTCTGAAACATTTAAAGATTATGTAAATAATGAATTAGCTGAAGGAGTAGGAAGGTCTTTAGGTTTTTTTGCTGGGGCAGCTATAGATATATTTTTGATGAAAAAAGGTTTAGGGGTAGTATCAAAAGTTCCTGGACTATTTAGATTAGGTAGATATACACAAAAAATAGATGAATTGAAAAAAGCTCAAAAACTTAGACCTGCATTTGGAGAATTATATGCAACTTTAAGAGAAACAGGTAAAAGTGTTATCCCTTCTCTATTATTTGCTTCCGCAAGACATTTTCCTACATATCTTAGGAGAGCAGGAATATCTTTAATGGAGTCTCCTTTTTTAATTCCTAAAGGAATACAAAATTACTTAGATCAAGTGGAAGAAAACAAAGATTTTATTTATGATATATTTTTAGAATATCAATTAGAAACTTTAACAGAACAATTATTACTTGAAGGTCGTCCACTGGCAAAAGGGTTAATAGCACCAATTAGTAATAATCTTTATAATGCTGCTGTTAATGTTTTCACAGAAGAATTTACTAATATAGCACAAGATATTTTTAAGGGTACTGACACATCAATCTTTACTCCTTCTAGTGATGATAAAACATTTTTTGAGAAATTTAGACCTCAAATAGATGCCGCAGCTATAAGTTCAGCGATGAGTATATTTGGACTTTCTTTGGGAGCAGTAGGAAATAGTTATAAATATTCAAAACTGCTGTTAACCGATCCTCGAAGACAAAAGGAATTTTTTAAAGATGTATTACAAATTGGTAAATATAGAAGTTTAGCAAAAAATTCTGCTATTATGAAGCTAGAACTTGGTATTCCACAAAGCAAATATGGAGTACAGGTTTTTGATACTTTCTGGGGTGTATCAGATAAAGATATAGGTGAATTAAATAAAACTTTACTTGATAGTGAACTTAATGAAGAAACTAAAGCAAAATTAGAAGAACAAATAAATACAGAAGTAGAAAAATTAGAAGTAAATTTTAATAAAGAAAAAAATGGTGTAGAATCTAGAATAATACAGGGTTTTGCAAAATTAAAAACTTTAAATGATCTTTCAGGGGGTAAGTTATTTTCTAATGATGAATTAAAAGAGATTGAAGAATTTTTATTTACTGATATTCAGAAAGAAGATTATGAAAAAATAGATAAAATAAGAAATAAAGCTACAATAGATGAAAGTTATATTGATAATAAAAATCAACAACTAAAAATTACTGGTAATGAAAGAATAGATAGAGAATTATCAAGAATATTCTTTCTGGATTATGCTGCTAATAATTTTGATTTAAACGAAAATAATACTGATAATTATAAACTTAGTAATGAAGTATTAGAAAGATTAACTGCGGATATAAAGGATCAAGATAAAAGAGAAAAGGCAAAGAAAGATATAAATACAAATTATAATAAATTTATTCAAAGTAGTGTAGGTAAAGAAGTTAACCTAGAAGCTTCAGGATTAGTAGATGTACAAAAGGAAATAAGGGAATATCTTGGTAGAGCATTAAGAGTAAATATTGGTAGAAGCTTGGATAAACTGAGCAGTAGAGAAATAATAAGAAAGGGAAAGAAAGTATTAGAAGAAATAAATTCAGAAGTAAAAGAAAAGGATAAATTACTTACTGGATTTAAAACTGAATATAATAAAATGGTTGATAGGTTAAAAAGATCAAAGATATGGAATAATTATGAAGATATAGTCAATTTTATAATTGTTGCTAATAAAAAGCTTACAGAAGAAGAATATGATGATGCAGAACTAGAAAGATTAAAATATGAGGCTGTTAATCTTATAAAGACATTTGAAAAATATCATTTCAGATATGAAGGATTTACTAAAAGAATAGATGAAGTTTCATTTAGTAGTGCTTTAAGAAATAGAGTAGAGAAAATTAAAGAAAGATTTAAAGATTTAAAAGATGAAGAAAGAGCAAAAGTTGTAAAGCAAATATTTGATGGTTATAAAGAACAAACAAAAGATGATATAAAAGATTACCTTTATAGCTTTCTAATTAGTCTTGTAAGTGGTAAAAAGATATATGAAATGAAAGAGGAAGAAATAGACAAATTAAAAGAAAATATTTATAAAACTATATCAGATATTGTAGATAAAAAAATAAAGCTTTATGAAGAAGCAAAAACATCAGGAGAAGCAAGACGAGTTATTAGAGAGTTAAAGGGAGATATAATTTCAGTATTTAATACAAAAGAATTTATAGAATTATTGAAAGATAAAAAATATTTAAGTTATGATAAATTTAACAGTTATATAAACGATAGATTAGATTTTATATTTTATCAGTATTCAGAATATTCTAAAGCATATTTTGATGCACTTGAAAAAGAAGAAAAGAAAAAAACTGGTGGCTTAAGTGAAAAAACTTCAGAAATGCTGCTTAGTGCATTAGGAGGTGGAAGTACACAAACAAAAACTGAATCTGAAGAAGTATATGAAGTTATAAGCAAAGAAGAAGGCGGTGGGATAGATACAACCCCAATAAAAATTGAAAAAGTAAAAGTTGATAAAGAAACAGGAAAATTATTAGCAGAGATAGAAAGGATATTAACATTAGAAAAACCTTTTTCAGAAAAAGTAGAAGAATTAAAGAAACTATTAACTAAAGAAAACTTAGAACTTATTAAAAATTATATTTCTTCAGCGATAGAAAATCAAATGAAATATTACGAAAAAATAGAAAATAATATTCCTCAAAAGAATTCAATAATTAAGATTTCTTCGGTAATAAATAATAAAAATCTATTTAATATCCTTTTGCTTTTAACCATGGCTAATAATGATATAGAAGAAGTGAATTATATTATAGATAAAATAGGTATTGATGTTAATGAAGCAGAAGTAAAAGATAGATATACTAAGATGCTAAGTAGTATAGCCGATGCAATTAATACAGTATTAAACTCTTCAATGATACCTCTAAATAAATTAAGATTAATTATAGACCTACTATATCTGAAAAGATATATATTCTTTGGATATACTAATTTTAGTAGAGAAAATGTTAAACTTGAATTAACAGATGAATTTGTCAAAGATGGTAAATACTCTTTCAAATTCTCATTTATAGATAAAGCTGGTAAAAGTTATAACGGAACTGCGAATTTATTATTTATTTTTGGTCAACTAAATATAGAACTTGTATTTGAAAGTGAAGGAAAAACTATATCACAAACATTTGTTATAGACGAACTAACAGAGGTATTAAGGAGGGGAAAAGAAAAGGGACTGAAGTACCTCATAGAAAATAAGGAAAAGCAGATTAAAACGAAAATTGAAAATGTAAAATCAATACCAATGGTAGAAGAAATGGATATAGAAGCATTAGTAAAGGCTGAAGAAGCAAAAGGTAAACAAGACTTAGAAAATTATAAAAAGGAAATAACTGAATTTATAAATATTTTGTTCCCAGATGAAAAAACTAAGTCCTATAATGCATTTTTAGAGCCTTTTATTGAATATATAAGAGGACTAAATGGATTTCCTTATGTATTTAATATATCTAAAGAAGTAACATTAAAACATAAAAAAGAAGAAATTAAAAAGGAAGTAGAGAATTATATCAAAAAAGAAAATAAAAACATTGTTGATGTTTTATCAATTATTGATGCTTTAAATAAGATTACTTTAGATGAAGAAACAACTTCTAAACAAATCTTTGATGGCTTTTCTAACCACATCAGATCTGTGCTGTTAACCATACTTTTTAATTTAATGCCTCCTAATAATGATAAAGTATTTTCAAGCGTAGATGGATTAAAAGATATATTAGGTTTTAGGTCAAAAAGAGAAACTGAAGAAAAACAAACTACGGAAGTAAAAGAAGAAAGTGCAGTGGAAAAAAAAGTACAACAAGAAAAAGTACCGGTACAGAAGAAGAAAAGTGAATTACAAGAAGAACCTATAGAAAACTTAAATAAGATAGAAGTATCTGAAAAAGATGAAAACTCCATATCACAAACAATAGAAATAAGCAATGATGCAAAAGAGAACATTCCAGTAAGTGAAAATCGGATAGAAGGAATTGATCTTGATACTCCGATACTATTATTCCCATCAAGTTTTATACCTCAAGCTATAAGATATGGAGTAGCAGAAGAAATATTTAATATGACTATTCATGAAAGAGAAAAAGAATTAAGAGAAGTAATGAATGAGTTGGTAGAATATCATTTAAAAAACAAAAAACTTAAGGAACTCAGTTTTTACAAGAAAATAATGAAAAAAGCAAAAAATGTAGAAGGAATAGAATTAAGCGAAGAAGAAAAGAAAGCATTTATTAACTATTATATTGGATTATTATTGGGGAATAAAAATATAATAGATTATGTAGATTTGACTAAACTGGTAAAAGATGAAAGAATTAGAACAGAAGTTCTTAATAAAGAAAAAGAACTAATAGAGGCTATTAAAAATAGGTTAATAGATCTTGTAAAAGAAAAAAATAGTAAAAAAGGTATAAGTTTTACAGATACTATAAAATATGCTATTAGCAAAGTTATGGGCGAAAATTATTTAGAAGAAAATAAAGAATATACTGATAATATTCTATTATTAGTAAGGTTAATAGCACTGAAGGAATTAAGGAAACCTACAAAATTTGTTATGCCTTTTCACTTAAATCAAGAGTTAAGAAAAATAGAAGATAGTGTTATTAACGATCCTAAAAAACTAAATAATAAAATGATAGTTTTTGAAGATAAATACGGAACTAAGAAGAAATACTATGCTAATAGAATATCGACAGTAATTAGAATGGCAATAGGTTGGGATAGACCAGAAGATAACTTATTGTATTTAATAGGTTTTGATTTAGATTTAAAGTTATCCAGTGGTTCAGTAGAATATTTAGAGTTAAGTCCTCTAAGCTTTGTAGCTTTCTTTAAAAATCTATTACAAGAATATAAAAAATACCTTATAGAAAATAAAGAAGAATATGAATATTTTTTGGAGGTATTAAACAATATATACAGATTCTTAAGAGGAACTGGTAAAGATAGAAGTAATATACAATTTTCACAACCTCTAATAACAGAATTAGGTGAATTTTTAATAAAAGAAAAAGGACAAGACTTTATTGAAGCAGAGCCAGAACAACCAAACAAAGGAAAAGATAGAACAAAAATTAATACCCTCGAAGATGAAATTAATGGAATATTTGAAGAATATAAAGATATAGCAGAAACATTAAAAATTAAATTAGAAATAGATAAAGAAAGAGAAGGAGAAGATATATCATGGTATGATGAAAGTAAAAATGTTATTGTTATTAACTATAAGCCACTTGCGAAAAAGATAGCTTATGTGTCTACTGATGAACAATTATCAGAAAAAAATAAAGGTTATATAATAAAAACTATAACCCATGAATTATCCCATGCTCTAATTTCCAGAATTGATAAACAGGTATTAGATAGATATTATAAATATTATAGACAGCTTGGTAATATATTAATAGAATTGAATGATATATTAAAGATAGAAGAAGTTGAAAATAGAGAGAAACTGCTTAATAATTTTGTAAAAGAATATTTTAATGATAAGTTATCAGTAAAAGATGCAATTGCTTGGTTGCTTCAAGGAGAAACTCCACGAAATATTACTAATCTTATAGAGCATTTAAAAGGATTAAGTGATTATAAATTACTACAAGAATTATCAGCTTATATGGTTTCTGATATATCAGACACTCTTAGTGTACTTTTATATCTATTGAAACCTATAAAGATTGATGAAATAGAAAAAAATAAAGAAAGACTAGAAGTAGCAAGATATACTGATAATTTACTTAATCAATATAGATTAGTTTATATTCAGAATATAGTATCTGCAGTTACTCATTTTAAAAACTCTAATGAAATAGAAGAATTAAGAGGAGAAAATTTATTAAGTCAACTTAATAGAATAGTATCAGGTATGAGTTTAGCATTTACTTCTAATGTTATCACTGCAGATCAAGAAGTCAAAAATATAACTACAGTGCCTCCAGATAAGGAAGAAGTACCTTCAGAATTAGTTTCTAAAGAAGATGTTGGTGAGCAAAATCAAGTAGTAGAAGAAGGAATAAATCAAATAACTGAAGAAGGTTCAAATAATGAAAAGGAACACCATTTTCCTAGTTTATATAGTGAAGTATTTAATTCCGGAAGAGAAATAAATTTAAATCTATCTCAACTAAGAAGTTTAATAAAAGAATTACAGATAATATATCCTGATAAATATAAAACAGTTAAAGACTTATTAACAAAGGTTAAAAGCGTAGAAGAATTTATTAATTTATTTTTATCTTCTGAAGAAGTTAAATCCCACCTTGCTGCTATTAAATTTTATGAAGGAGCAACTGGTAAAGATTTAGTAGATAGTATATTTTATAAATTAGTCGAGATGGTTCAAAAATTAAATAGTATTTCATATTACCCTATGGTGAATATAATAATTAAAGAGAATGGTAAAGTATATATAGAGCATAAAAGTGAAAATGAGAAAAATTCAAAAGGTACAAGAATATCCAATTACAGTAATACAATATTATTGAAAAAGTGGGAAAAAGAAATTAATAATGAATTAGTACAGTTAATAGAGGAACTAACTGATTATAAAGTTGAAGAAAAAGATAATTTCTTAACTATAGGACAAATAAACGAGATATTAGTGGAATCGAGTGGCGGTAAAAGAGAAGAAGCTCATAGTCGAGATATACGAGGTAAAATAAAAAGAATGGCAATGGCATTTCAAAAAGTAAATAAAGTATTTTTAGGTTTCTTCGCTGATAAGAACACTATTCCTTTTTTAGATTTTGGTAGTGGTTATAAAGGTAAGATGAATTACCTTAAAGCATCATTACTTGCAATTAAAATATATCGAAGGTATAAAGAACTATTTAACTATGCTGATAAAGAAGGAGTTTTTAGCGATGAAGAATTAGATAAAATGGAATATACAATTAAAAAAATATTAGATTTTAATTTTGTAAGAATTCAGGGAGTAATAGGAGAATTTCAAAGTAATTTTTCTGGTCGTAGTGTAAGGATAGAAGAAATAGAAGAATTTGTTCAAGATAAAAATGATAGTTTCAAGTTAATAGCAGAGTACTTAAGAAAACATTTAGAGGAAAATAATTTAGAATTTATAAGATCAGGGGATATAGCTAATTTAAGTACTGCAGCTGTTTATAGATATTACAGAATGAAAAATAATATATCTATAAGTGATATATATCAATCAGCTGTTACTACATCAATTGCATTTAGAACATTAATGGAAGATCTGAAACTTGGACTACCAAATATAAAATTTCTTCTAAAAAATGGTACTAAATTAGAATCTGGACAAGGATTTATTAAGTTAGTTAAAAGGCATACATTAGCTTCACAAATATATAATACAAATATTACTAAACCTATAATAGATTTAATTAACGGAGAACATTTAGATAGTAGTAGCTGGAAAAATTTAGTAACTAAATCTGCAATAGAGAAAAGATTAGATGAAACTGTAGAAGAAATAGCAGAAGAAGAAAATATTACCTCAGAAGAAGGGAAAAAAGAACTAAGAGAAAAATTAAGAAAACTTTATTTAAGTCCTGTATATTACAGAACAGACTTTAAACTGACTGATAATACAAGTGAAAGTGTATATTACGAAGAAAAGAATAGTGAGTATGATATTAAGTTCAGGCATGTATTTATGGATTCTACGGGATTAGAAAATTATCTTGGTATATCAAGAATAGATGGTGCTGTATTTATCTTGCCTGAAGCAGCTCATGTGCTGTTAACTGCACAGGGGGGAGCTTATTATAGTGGTATAAAGAATTTTGTTTATATAAAAGAAAAAGGAGTATATAGTAAACATGCTATGTTTATTGTACCTGATAATGATCCTATGGCTGAAATGATGAGAAAAAGAAAAATATCTATAGTTTTTACTAAAGAAGCAGAAAAAAATAATGCTAAAGTTCAGTACTATTCTAGGGAACAATTAATGGGTGAAGGATCAGTTAATACTGATGTTGTAAGTATAAAAGATTTTCATAGAATAAAAGAAGGTAGTTCAGAAAGTGAAGAAGTTAGAGGATTATCACAGTTAATTAATACTACACAACTTCTTTCAAATAAAAATACCACCGTAAGTGAAGAAGACAGAAAAGTGTTACAAAAGTTTTTTGCACAATTTATGGAACAAATTATAAAAAGAAACTTTTTAGATAGTGAATATAAGATCGCTCTTAAATTTGCTAAAAAGGTAATGTCAGTATATACTTCTCCTAGTAGTTATAGTATGGAAGTTGTTAAATTTATCGTAAGAGCAGTTCTACTTAATAATGGTATAAGACATATAGATCAACTGTTGGAGTATAGAAAAGATAAACAAAAGTTCATTAACTTGGTAAATAATATTATTGATGATTTATCTGCATTTAAAGGTGTAGTTCCTATATCTTCTACTTTTGGTTTCTTTATAAGGCAACCTTTAAAAGATACTGTTAAACTTTCATCAGAAGGATTCTCTGGAGTATTATATCCTGATATATTTGATAGTATAAAAGATGCTACTGTTGTAAGACAATTTATCAACATTTTAAAGATTATAGATGATAAGAAGGGATTACCGGGAGAAGCAGATGAAAAATTAGTGCAGTACTTTGTAGATAAAGGTATAGTAACACTAAATGAAAACAATGAGTTGCTGTTAACTGAAAAATATAAAAAGATACTTGATAACTTTTTATATGTCGAAAATAAGGTATATGCTAAATTAGAAGATTTTGATAATTCTGCTGAAAGTATAAAAGCAAAAATTTTGTATAGACACTATAATACAAAACTATTAGATAATTATAATAAACTGCAAAGTATAATGAAAAATGAGTTAAATGAATTATACTCTCAAATAGAAAAGCTATATTTTGATGATCAAGGGAAAATAAAAGATGGTAATATCTTAATAAGTATGGAACAGGCTGCTAACTTAAATCTGGGAATTGGTGATAGTTTGTTGTCGTTTATAATGCCTACAGACTCTCCTATGTCTTCTACTGGTGTGAGAGTAAGAGGTATTATGCCTGAAGGTATTATGCCTTTAGGTACTATGAGTTTGAATTCTGAATATGCTCAGGGATTGGGTGGAAGAGATTTTGATATAGATGTTATGTATGTTATTAATAAACCTGAGAAGGTAACTTATTCTGATTGGAAAAGAGTAGTAGAT
>QZGF01000011.1_pt1 | contig 37211 bp, 31 predicted proteins | sample 1990021 | NCBI WGS metagenome assembly QZGF01 (sample SAMN10076523, study PRJNA491371) | Subsurface metagenome, whole genome shotgun sequencing project. | isolation source: subsurface fracture fluid from borehole BE326-BH2 | place: South Africa: Beatrix Gold Mine | collected 2015-06-18 | reverse complement strand
ATTCGCGGAATTACCAACGAAAAAGATGAATCTGTAAAAAAGCTTATTTCTGAAGTCATTAAAAAATGCCGCGCCAGAAAAAAATATATCGGTATCTGCGGCGATGCGCCATCAACTTTTCCAGAGTTTGCTAAATTTTTAGTTAGAAAAGAAATCGAATCAATTTCGCTTAGTCCAGATGCAATAATTAAAATTACACTGGAAATAACAAAAGATTAGAAAAAATTATCAATCTTAAACAAAACCACTTTATTTTATAAAAAGAGTCGGCTTTAAACGAGAATTAATTGATCATGTTAATCTATTTTATTCTTTCGTCATTGGTGTTTGTTTTGGCGATTGCTGCCGTGCCGATTGCCCAAATGGCGATGCGGCGAGGGCTTACTTATTCGGCAATGCACGTCGTTGTTTGGACGTTAGCCGTTTTAGCAATAGGAAGGTTATGGCACACTATTTACGAGTTTTTTGAACTCGAAGAAAAAATCGGTTCTTCCGCAGAAATTGCAGAGTATCTTGTTTATATACTTGCTTATATTTTATTTATCGGATTGGTTTATCGCAGTGTTCGAGTTAAAATTCCGAAGAACGGTCAAAATGAAATTAAATGATATAGACATAAAAATCATTCAGGATTCTCGCGGGAAAGATACTTTGGAAGCGGAGTTTAAAGGCGGTAAATTTTCCGTGATAGCCAGCGTGCCGAGCGGGAAAAGCACGGGAACGCACGAAGCGTTTGTTTTGGAGCCGAAAAAGGCGACACAAAAGTTTGGAGAAATTAGAAATGAGATATTAGGGAAAGAATTTGAATCGCAGGAAGAATTTGATAATTTTTTAATTCAACTTGACGGAACCCATTCGGCAAGGGCTTCGACTGAGCCCAGCCGAATGTCCTCAGGGCAGGCTCTAAAAAACAATCTCGGCGGGAATTTGATTTTGTCTTTATCTTTGGCGTTCGCGCGTTTGAAAGCGAAAAGCGAAAAGCTGGAATTATTTGATTATATAAGTCGTCAGTCGTCGGTTGTAGGTCGTAAGTCGGAAAATTGGCTTAAGCCAATTTTCAACGTCATTAATGGCGGCGCGCATGTTAATTCTAAGCTTGCCGAAGGACGCAAAAACAAGCTTGATTTTCAAGAATTTCAAATTGTTCCCGAAGTAAAAGATTTTGGCATGGCTCTCGGCTTGGGGCAGGAATTTTATAAAAAACTTAAGGAATTTTTGGAAAACAAATTCGGTAAGGAAAATGTTTTGTTAGGCGACGAAGCCGGTTTTTGCGCTCCTTTTCAAAATAATGAAGAAGCGATTGAGATTTTGGCGGAATTGATTGCGAAACATAATTATCCGTTGCGAATCGGACTTGACGTTGCGGCGACGCAAATGTATCAAGTATCAAGTGACAAGTATCAGGTTGACGGGGGAGAATATTCAGCAGAAAAATTGAGGGATTTTTATTTAAAGCTAATTGAATCGTACAATATTTTATCCATAGAAGACCCGTTTTATGAAGAATCGTTTGAAGATTTTACGATACTATCACATGTGATAGTACCGAAGGGCGTAATGATTATTACCGATGATTTGACGACTACTAATCCGGAAAGATTAAGAACCGCTATAGAAAAAAAATCCGGCAACGCGATTTTAATAAAGCCAAACCAAATCGGCACCTTAACCGAAACTTTGAAAGTTATAAAATTGGCTTACGAAAATAATTGGCAGGCGGTTGTTTCGCACAGGAGCGGTGAGACGATGGACGATTTTATCGCCGATTTGGCGGTTAGCGTCGGCGCTTGGGGCATTAAAGCCGGCGCACCGGCAGCACCGGAGAGAATGGCGAAATACAATAGAGTATTAGAAATAAATTCCAAATTCCAAGCACCAAATTCCAAATAATATTAAAATTCCAAATTCAAAATTATAAACGATTTTAATTATTGGAATTTTGGTAATTGGAATTTATTTGTAATTTGGAATTTGTGATTTAGAATTTTCCATTTTTGCTATAGCAAAAATTTTATGAGGCTTTGCCCGGTCATTTCTTTGGGCTTGGAAATATGCATTAATTCCAAAATCGTCGGGCTGACATCGGCTAAAACGCCGATGTTTTCTTTTTCCAATAGCCGGATTTCGGCTTCGGTTTTTTGATGTTGTAATTCTTTGGCAACCAAATAAATCGGCACCGGACTGGGATTGTGTTTGGTTTCCGGTTCGCCGGTTAACGGGTCAAAAACTTTTTCCATATTGCCGTGATCCGAGGTAATAATCAAAACCGCGCCGGATTCTAAAACCGCTTTAACGACTTTGCCGATTTGTTCGTCGATTATTTTTACCGCCTTAAGGCAGGCTTCGTAATTGCCGGTATGAGCAATCATATCGGGATTGGCGTAATTCGCCAGAATAAAATCAAAAGCGTTTTCTTCGATTGATTCGACTAAGCGGGTAGTGATTTCATTCGCCATCATTTCCGGATTTTCTTCTTGACGAAAAACGTTTTTGGATGGAATAAGAATGCGGTATTCGTTAGGGAAGGGTTCTTCTTTTAAACTATTAAAAAAATAAGTAACGTGAGGATATTTTTGAGTTTCGGCGACGCGCAATTGGATTTTATTGTTGTCGGCCAGAACTTTTCCTAAGCAAGTTTCGAATTTTTCCGGCGGAAAAGCGACGGGGACGTTAAAGTTTTTGTCGTATTGAGTCATTGTCGCGACATAAAGATTATTAAAATTTTTCACCGGAAAATTTTTAAAATCTTTGTCGATAAAAGCGGAAACAATTTGTTTCATTCGGTCTTCGCGGAAATTAAAAAATATCAAAGCGTCGTTGTTCTTAATGCCGCCGTTTTTGTCGATTATTGCCGGCTCAACGTATTCGTCATTGAATTTGCGGGCGTAAGTTTTTTTAATATGGGATTCAACATCGTCGACGGCGTTCCCTTCGCCCGTTAAAACAGAATAAGTTTTTTGGGTTCTTTCCCAGTGTTTTTCTCTGTCCATTGCGTAAAAACGACCGCTTAAACTGGAAAGACGAACAAAATCTTCTTTTGGAAGGCGATTTAATAATTCTAAAGCGGAATAAGGCGAACTGTCTCGACCGTCGGTAAAAAGATGGAGATTTAATTTTTGAGCCTTTTCTTTTCTGGCAAATTCTATTAGGGCTAATAAATGTTCAAAAGAGGAATGAACATTTCCTTCACTTAAAAGACCGATGAGATTGATGGCGGAATTATTTTTTTGGGCATGTTCAAAAGCGCCTTTCAAAACCGGGTTTTCAAAAAAACTTTTATCGCGAATGCTTAAGCTGATTCGGGGATAATATTGGTAAACAATCCGTCCGGCTCCCAGATTAAGGTGGCCGACTTCGCTGTTTCCTTCCTCCCTCCAGGGAAGACCGACGCTGATTCCTGAAGCCTGAAGCGCTCCGAATGGAAAATTGGCTTTTAAATAATTAATGTTTTGAGGATTAACGACGTGAATCGGGTTTGACTCGTCGGCTTTGCCGATTCCCCAACCGTCTAAAATAACCAAAACAATTGTTCGTTTTGACATTGGTTTATTTTAGCATTATAATTGTTTTATCGTAAAGAATTAACGGTTCCTAATGAATTCAAAATGAAGAAATTAGCGAACAATCTAATATATGATTTATCAAAATCCGCTTTTTGGGGGTGTTTTATTGCTTGTGGGTCTTGCAGCCGGATACTTTATCCGGCAATTAATAGCGGTCAAAGCCGCTAATTCGGTCGAGCAAAAAATCAAAAGGCAGCTCGAAGAGGCAAAAACAAAAGCTAAAGAAATAATTCTTGAGGCACAGGAAAAATCAACCGCTCTTTTGGAAGAAGTTAAAAAAGAAGAGCGGGAAAGCAAAATTCAACTTGGTCGCTTAGAGGAGAGGCTTTTGAAAAAAGAAGAACAGATTGAACAGGAGGCAAACGACGTAAAAAGAAAAGAGTCCCAGATTGTTTCCGATATTGAAAAATTAAAAACAGCCAAATTGGAGCTTGAAGAATTAAGACAAAAGGCGATTTCCGAACTGGAAAAAGTCGCCGGCTTATCTCATGAAGAGGCGAAAAATCTGCTTCTTAAAAATCTTCAGGCTCAACATCAAGAAGAATTGGCGTTGGCTTTCCAAAAATTAGACAAAATAAAAAGAGAAGAAATTGAGCGCAAAGCGACAGAAATTATGACGACCGCGATTCAACGCTACGCTCGCTCGCACGTGGGAGAGATAACGACCAGCGTTTTTAATCTTGGCGACGAAGATTTGAAAGGAAAAATCATCGGCCGAGAAGGAAGAAACATCAGGGCTTTGGAACGGGCGACCGGCGTCGAGTTTATTATCGACGAGGCGCCGGACACGATTGTTATTTCGTCTTTTGATCCAACCAGAAGAGAAATTGCTAAATTGGCTTTGCAAAAATTGGTTAAAGACGGTCGGATTCAGCCGGCAAAAATAGAAGAAAAAGTCGAGGAAGCAAAACAGGAATTAAATAAGAAAATAACAGAAATCGGCGAAGCCTCCGCTTACGAAGTGGGAATTTACGACTTACCGAAAGAAATCATTCAACTTCTTGGTAGGCTTCATTTCCGGTTCAGTTACGGTCAAAACGCTTTGGTTCATTCGATTGAAACTGCTTATTTGGCTTCGATGATGGCGTCCGAATTAAAACTTAACGCCGAAACGGCGAAAAAAGCGGCTCTACTCCATGATATCGGCAAGGCTATTGATCATGAAGTTCAAGGAAGTCATGTTGAGTTGGGAAGAAAAATTCTTAAAAAATACGGCGTTTCCGAAGAAGTGATAAAATCGATGGAGGCGCATCACGAAGAATATCCGTTTTCTTTGCCGGAGGCGTACGTGGTGGCGGCGGCAGACGCCTTGTCGGGAGCGCGGCCCGGCGCCAGACGCGACACTTTGGAAAATTATCTGAAACGAATGGGAGACTTAGAAAAAATAGCGGAGGATTTTGAGGGCGTCAAATCCGCTTACGCTATTTCCGCCGGCCGGGAGTTGCGGATTTTTGTAACCCCTGAAAGAATAGACGATTTCAGAGCTTTGCAGTTAGCCAAAGATATTGCGGCGAAAATCGAATCAGAGTTAAAATACCCGGGAGAGATTAAAGTTAATGTGATAAGAGAAATGAGGGCGGTGGAATATGCGCGATAACTTGTTTTAATTAGATTTTTCCTTTATAATTTAATAAACTTAAAATAAAAGGTCGACTCGTTATTGACCAGCGATTAACGGCCAGCGACTTACAACTGTCGTAGGTTGTTAGTCGTAGGTTGTTAGTTAATTTTATGAACAAAGCAGAACTTATCGAAGCAGTGATGAAGGCCGCCGATATTGAAGTAAAAAAGCAGGCGGCAACGGCCGTTGATTCGGTTTTTGACACGATTACCAAAACTTTGTCCCGCGGAGAAGAAGTGGCGATTGCCGGCTTTGGCACTTTCAAGGTAGCAAAGAGAGCGGCTCGAATGGGTGTTAATCCGAAAACCGGCGAGAAGATCCAAATTCCCGCTTCCATAAAACCGAAATTCAGAGCAGGCAAAGTTTTGAAAGAAGCGGTAAAATAAATCCCGCAGAGCAACAGCGATTAAGACAAAGAGGAAATTTCTAATTTCTAATAAAAAAATCCCGCTGAAAGCGGGATTTTTATTTCAACATCGCGTCTATTTGAAGCAGGGTTTCTTGAGCGGCTTTTATTTTTTCCAGAGATTTTTTCAAATCTTCGTTGTTTTTGTTTAAATCCCCCGCTTCTTTCAGCTCGTTTGCAGTTTTGTCCAGCATAGTTTGAACGGCGACAATTTCTTTGGTATTTAAATGACGATTATTGTTTTCCAAAAGATATTTAATTTCGTTTAGTTTGACCTGAATCGAACCGTTTAGTTCGCCGGCCCTGACCATTAGTTCGTCTTTGTTAGATTTGCCGCTGTAATAAAGGCTACCGGAGATCACCAACGCGATCAAAACTCCCAAGACCGCGGAGAATCTTAATAAATTCATGAATCTTAGCGGGTTAGGAGAGACGGAATTTGTTTCCGGTTTTTGCCGAGAAAGTATCAAAAAACGCGACTTTTTAGAGTAGTCGGGGTCGGGACCGATGTTTTTCAACTCTTTTAAAATTGTAAGCAGTTCTTTATTCATCTTTAAGATTCAAAATTTTCCTTAAATTTTTTAGCGCCCGATATTGAAGCATTCTGACCGATATTTCGGTTTTGTTTAAAATCGAAGCCGTTTCTTTTGGAGAAAGTTCTTCGACAAATCTCAAAATAATTATGTCTTGCTGTTCCGGGCTAAGCCGATTAATGGCTTTTTTTATTTTTTCCGTTTCTATTTTTTTCTCCGTCGCTAAATCGATTTGGCTTTCGGTTTTTAATTCATCAACCTCGTCGATGCTTAAATTATTTTTTTTGAGACGATAATGATCGATAATCAGATTTCTGGCGATTCTGTAAAGCCAGGCCGAAAAGGGAAATCCTTTAGGCCTGTATTCGTCAATTTTTTCCCAGCTTTTCAAAAATACTTGGTGGGTGAGGTCCTCGGCCTCCTCACGATGGCTGACTTTAAGATAAATAAATCGATAAATCTGCGGTTGATATTTATCGTAAAGCAGGCCAAAAGCCGAGGCCTCACCATTAATGGCGCGTTTGATTATGTCTTTTTCGCCATCTAACATAGTAAACGAATAAGAGAATGTTTTGTTTCTCAAAGATTGGAATTTGTTGGAGCGGGATACCGGAATCGAACCAGCTGACCTTTTGCTAATTGCTGTTATTACCGATTTGTTGATTTGATACGGGAGCGGGATACCGGAATCGAACCGGCGCCTTCTCCATGGCAAGGAGATATACTACCACTGTACTAATCCCGCGTTTTTTAATTCGTCGGCGGCGGACCGGATGGCCCCTTTACCGACGGCGGCCCGCTCGGGCCTTTAAAACCGATATTTATTGTGTTTTCCGGCGATTCTTTTATCGGTTTTTTGATAAAGTAATTATATCCAAAAAATATAATAAGTAAAATAACAGTCAAAACTATAAAAATTAATATTTTTTTAACCATTTTTGGTGCGCCCACCAGGGCTCGAACCTGGGACCATTTGCTTAAGAGTCCGCCGGCTGGCGGATCTACCAGCTGAGCTATGGAAAATTCCAGCTCATTGTGCGCCCACCAGGGCTCGAACCTGGGACCGTTTGCTTAAGAGGCAACTGCTCTACCAACTGAGCTATGGGCGCTTTTGATTTGGCGCGCCCTGAAGGATTCGAACCCTCAACCTCTTGGTCCGAAGCCAAGCGCTCTATCCATTGAGCTAAGGGCGCTTCGATTAAATTTAGGTTATAATTATACATAATGAAACTGAAAATTCCAAGTGAAATTATTAATATCGCCGAAAAACTTCAAGAAGCCGATTTTCAGGCGTATCTTGTCGGCGGCTGTGTTAGAGATATTTTAATGGGCCGCGAACCGAAAGATTGGGATATTGCCACCGACGCTCGGCCCGAAGAAATTCAGAAAATTTTTCCCGATAGCGTCTATGAAAATAAATTCGGAACTGTTGCGGTAAAAACCGAAAGCGAAGATGCGCGATTAAAAATCGTCGAAATCACCACTTTTCGTTTGGAGGGGAAATATACGGATAAACGTCATCCGGACAGCATTATTTTTGCAAAATCCATAGAGGAAGATCTTGCTCGGAGAGATTTTACGATTAATGCGATGGCAATAAAAATCAAAAATCAAAAATCAAAAATCAAAATTACAAATAAAAATTCAAAAATATTAGATTATGAAATTATTGATGTATACGGTGGGCAAGAAGATATAAAGAACAAAATTATCCGGACCGTCGGCAATTCCGAAGAGCGTTTTAATGAAGATGCTTTGCGGTTAATGCGCGCTATAAGATTCGCGGTTGAGCTTAATTTTACGATTGAAGAAAAAACCGCCGAAGCAATAATAAAAAAATCCGGGCTTTTAGAAATGATTGCTAAGGAGAGAATTCGCGACGAACTGATAAAAATTTTGATGACAGAAAACGCGGCTTTAGGCGTCCAGATGCTTGAAGATTTAAATCTGCTTCAATATATTATTCCGGAACTTCGGGAAGGAATCGGCGTCGGCCAGAATAAACATCATATTTATACCGTCTGGGAGCATAATTTAAGGGCGCTGGATTACAGCGCTCGGAAAAATTATCCGTTGGAAATTCGAATGGCGGCATTGCTTCACGATATTGGAAAACCGCGAACTAAAAAAGGGGAAGGTCCGGACTGTACTTTTTACGGCCACGAAGTTTTAGGAGCCAGAATGGCGACACGGGTTTTAGATAGGCTTCATTTTCCGAAAAATATGGCAGAAAAAATAATTCATCTGGTTCGCTATCATTTGTTTTACTACAATGTTGGCGAAGTGACCGAAGCCGGAGTGCGAAGATTTTTGCGTCGGGTTGGTCCGGAATACGTTGAAGATTTTATTAAAGTCCGGGAAGCCGACAGAATTGGCTCCGGCGTACCGAAAGCCGTGCCTTATAAAATTCGACATTTGCTTTTTATGATTGAAAAGGTTAAAAGAGACCCGATTTCTCCTAAAATGTTGGCGATAAACGGCGAAGATGTAATGAAAATTTTAGGTATTCCGCCTGGTCCGAAAGTCGGAATGATTTTGGCAATTTTGCTTGACGAAGTAATTGAAAAGCCGAAAAAAAACACGCGGGAAGATTTAGAATTGAGAACTAAGGAGTTGGGGAAAATGTCGGACGCGGAACTTGAAAAATTATTCGCAACGGCGCGAGAGCGAAGAGAAGAATTTGAATCAGGGATAGAAGCAGAAATGAAATCTAAGTTTTATATAAAGTAAGCCCCGCGAAGAAATAAAGAAAAAATTTTACGCGAAGCAAAAACAAAACACCAAACTCATTAAGTGTTATGCTATAGCATAACACTTAATGTTTAATTAACACTTCTTTTATAAAGTATTTTAAAAGTATTAAGATCAAGAGAATTAGTCTTGACAATTAAATAAAATTGTTATATGCTTTTGATATAGAAATAATAAATGAGGCATTATTTCTATATAAAATAGTTTTTCTGATTTTAAATTCGTTAAAACGAATAAATAAATCGGTATAGATCTTTTACATAAATAATTTCGGGGCGTGAAATAATTTAGAAAAGGAGGTGAAATTATGATGGCACTAACAAAAGATGAAATTACAGGGATTTCTTATGCGATTGCCAAAAAAACAATCGCACGAGAATTCAGATTTGACTACGACGTTAAACGTGGGGTAGGAAATTTAGCAAAAGAATTGAATATCCCAGCAAAAAAGATTAAAGAGTATTTTAGTATGGTACTCGAAGAATTAACGTCAGAAGTTAAAAAAGAATTAAATCTCGAATTCGACGAACCGCGGTAGCGGTACTCGAAGAGTTAACATCAGAAATTAAAAAGAAGCCAAGGTTGGATAATCATCTCTAAAAGGGTAATTGTTCTTTTTTCGACAACAGTCGGAACGTAGAACAGAATAAGAACCTTTCCTCGCTTCTTCAAAAATCACGCCTCGAAAAATTGAACCTTTAGGTTCAACCGGGGGAGCGGAGAATTCTTCTAATGGCTCTTCGCCATAAAAAAAGAAGAATTTTCTCCCTCCTCTTTTTATTTTAGAATATTTAAAAATGCCGCAATATACTTAAGTATATCAGCGCTTTGGTTTACCCTATTTGGAAAATCGGCGAGATTGTTTTATAATAAATAAATTAAAGTTAATAAGTTTCAACGGGCTGTAGTGTAATGGTAGCACGAGTCCTTCGGGAGGATTTAGCCCGAGTTCGAATCTCGGCAGCCCGAAAAATTAGAGTTCTACTTGTCCCGCAGAATTCCGTTGAAAGGGGGATTCCTTCGGGGTTCCCGGCGGTCAGACCAATCTAAATATTGACCCCATAAGAAATCAGAGAATAATGTAATTATTTATAGAGTCGCCTTATACTAAATAATCCGATTAACAGATAATCTGCGTCTGTCTGATTTCTAACGGGGTTGACTATTTAACGATAAAATTTTAAAATAGCAAAGTAAGTTTCTTGTGTTTCTTTTCCTTGAGCCGACGTTCGGGTTGGCTCTCCGACCTTTATGGAAGTCGGAGCATGCATTCATGTAAGTTGGAAAGGTAAATGAGATTGGTCGGCTTACTTAAATAAAATTAATGCAAGGATAAAAATATGGCAAAAAAATTATACGTAGGCGGGTTGTCTTACGACACCAAAGAAGATGCTCTTAAAGATGCGTTTTCCCAAGCCGGAACAGTAGAATCGGCGACTATTATCATCGATAAAATGTCTGGCCGCTCCAAAGGATTTGGTTTTGTCGAAATGTCATCCAATGAAGAAGCTCAAAAAGCTATTGAGATGTTTAACGATAAAGAGTTTGACGGAAGAAGAATTACCGTAAACGAAGCCCGTCCGATGGAATCTCGCCCCCGTCAGAGTGGGTTTGATCGCGGAGGTCGCGGCGGATTCGGCGGAGGTCGCAGAGACCGCTTCTAAAACAAATAAAAAATCCCGCTTTCAGCGGGATTTTTTATTTGTGTTGAGATTTAAGGAATTTTTTGGTTAAATAAAATATAAGGATTTATGATCTAGTGGCAGAACGTGGCATTTTCACCCGACAAAATTTTAAGGCGGGCCCATAGTAAAGTGGTATTACGCTACATTCGCATTGTAGAGGCGCGAGTTCGATTCTCGCTGGGTCCACAAAAGACGATTTATAAAATATAGTTTTATTTGTATAAAAACATGAAAGACAAAATCAAAACTTTAATAAAAAACAACAAAATAACTATTTTAATAAGCGTTTGCGCAAGCGTGTTAACTATCGTGATTTTGGCTCTAGTTGGGGGAGTTATCTTTGCCATAAATAGCAACTCTTTCTTAAATGCCATTGTTTCTTTTCTGAATAAGAATGCGCCATCGGTAATTGGCGGTAGCGGAGAAACAACAAAAACAGATATTGTTACCGAAGAATCGCGGATTATTGATGTTGTTGAAAAAGCTAGCCCGGCCGTTGTTTCTATTGTTATTACAAAAGATGTGCCGATTATTGAGCAGTATTATCAAGAATTTGACCCATTTGGAGACGATTTTTTCAACGACTTTTTTGGCAACAATGGTTTTAAATTTCGTATTCCGCAAGAAAGGCAAAAAGGAGTAGAAAAGCGCGAAGTAGGCGGGGGCTCGGGATTTTTTATCTCGTCCGACGGTTATATTGTTACCAATAAACATGTAGTAGACGATAGCAAGGCTGAATATACGGTGCTTACTAACGACGGTAAAAAATATAATGCCGAGGTGTTAGCCAAAGATTCAACGCTTGATGTGGCAATTTTGAAAGTAAAAGGCAGCGGCTTTTCTTATCTTTCTTTCGGCGATTCCGATAAGTTAAAACCCGGTCAAACCGTTATTGCTATCGGTAACGCTTTAGCCGAATTTCGCAATTCAGTTTCGGTTGGCGTTGTGTCCGGTTTATTTCGTTCCATTACTGCAGGCGATCTTTTTGGCAGATCAGAACATTTAGAGGGGGTAATTCAGACTGATGCGGCCATCAACCCCGGTAATTCAGGTGGGCCTCTCTTAGATATTAAAGGCAATGTGATTGGAGTTAATGTTGCCGTGTCGCAGGGAGCGGAAAATATCGGCTTTGCGCTTCCCAGTAATACCGTTAAAAGCATTGCCGATTCGGTTAAAGAGTATGGTGAAATCGTGCGGCCGTATCTCGGTGTCCGCTATGTGCAAATAACAGAAAGTCTTAAAAAGAAGAATAATCTTGCGGTTGATTATGGGGTGCTTGTGTCGCGCGGAGAGACAGCGGAAGATTTAGCGGTTATTCCCGGCTCTCCGGCGGACAAAGCCGGCATCGTTGAAAATGACATTATTCTTGAAATTGACGGCGTAAAGCTTGAGGCGGGAAAATCTCTTATTTCTATTATTAGACAGAAACAAATCGGAAGCATTGTTAAATTAAAAATTTTACATAAAGGAAACGAAAAGACGATCGAAGTGAAACTGGAAAAAGCCCCAAAAAATTTGTAGCGGCACAAAATAAAAACCCCTCGCTAAGGGAATTGCAGGATTGCAATATTGCGAGGGATTTTTTTATTTTCCCTTGACCTGAATCTTGACTTTGGATAATGGTTTGGCTGCGGCTTTGGGCATCACAATTTTGAGAACTCCCTTTTCATATGTGGCCTTCACGGCGTCTTTTTTAACCGCGGCAGGCAAGCGCACCATTCGTTCAAAGGAACCTCTGCGGATTTCTCGACGCCAATATCCTTTTTCTTTTTCCTCCCTCTTTTCATCTACAGAGCCTTTTATCCGTAAAATATCGTCCTCAATCAACACATCGATCTTTTCCGGATCAAAGCCGGGGACTTCAACTTCGGCAATCACTTCTTTGTCGGTTTCCTTAATATCCATTGCGGGCTTGACAAGTTCCACGCGCGGAAATACGGGAAAAAGCCAATCATCGTCGCTGAAAAATTTATCAAGATCAGAAAACGGCTTCCATGGAATGAGCGACATATTTATGCCTTTTTTCTTAATTTTAATAAGCTTCGACCTTTGATTGTGTTTTTAATTTTATTAGTTATTTTTATTCAATCAAGATCTTTGCGGCGGTGGAAATTGTCAAAATTTAGCGCCGGAATTTTAGGTCAGTAATTTTCTTGGCTTGGAGGCGGGGGAGTTGGAACGATTTTTTGAATAATGCCTTCGATTTCTTCCGGCGAATAAAATTCAATAATAATTTCTCCGCCCCTGCCTTGAGCCTTGTTGAAAGGTTTGATTTTGACTTTTGCTCCAAAAAGATCGCTTAATTTTTCTTCAAGCTCGATAATTTCCGGATTTAAAGTCGTTAGTTGTTTGTCATTGGTCGCTTGTCCTGAGTCAAGTCGAAGGGTTGGTCGCTTATCAGCGCGAAGACGTGAACGCAATTCGCGGACACTTAAATTGTTTCCGATAATTTCTTTAAAAAGATTTTGCTGTTGGACTGGCTCTTCAATCGTCAAAAGCAGGCGAGCCTGGCTTTCATTGATTTGATTTTTAGAAACCGCGTCCTGAATTTCGGTCGGCAATTTTAACAATCTTAAAGTATTGGCGATTGTTTCCCGGCTTTTGCCTAAACGAGTGGCGATTTCTTGCTGAGTCAAGCCAAAAACATCCTGAAGTTTGGCGTAAGCGCGGGCGGTTTCAATAGGGCTTAAATCGCTGCGTTGCAGGTTTTCGACGATCGCCATTTCCAATCGTTCGGCGTCTTTGGCGATATTTTTAACAATCGCTGGTACGCGTTCCAAGCCAATCAGTTTGGCGGCCCTTAATCTTCTCTCGCCGGCGATTAATTGATATTCAACATCACTGCCGAACTCGGTTTCTTTTTCTATTTTGGAAACTACCAGGGGCTGAAGAATGCCGTGCTCTCTTATCGAATTTGCCAATTCTTTCAATGATTCTTCGTCGAAATCGCGGCGCGGCTGGTGGGGATTTGGTTTAATTTTGTTGATTTCAATATGAAAGATGGCATATTGATGTTTTTTAACAGGAGACAGAAAATCTTTCCCGCCGGTAGGTCTGCGAGCGTCAAAATTCTGCTCGCTCGCTCGCTGCTCGCCACTCAATTTGCCTTCGCTCGGAGTCCTGTCTCGCCACGCGGCTTGCTCGCTAATTTTAGAATTCTCCCCGACAACATCGGCTGCGGGAAGATTTTCTGCTTCCTCGGAAGAATTTTTCAACCCGTCTTGTTGTGTTGGTTGATTTTGGGAAGGAGTATTTTGTTTTTTCGGAATCAAAGATTCCAGGCCTTTTCCTAACATAATTAGATTATTAAATTCCAAATTCCAAGCATCAAATTCCAAACAATGACCAAAATTTTAATAATCGAATAACCGAAACGTGTTTAGAATTTTGAATTTCAACAATTGGAATTTATTTGGGATTTGGAATTTGCGATTTTGGATTTTCTAAATCTATTATTTCCCTTGCCAGTCTTTCGTAAGCCAAGGCGCCGCTTGAACTGGGATTGTATAAAATTATTGGTTTGCCGAAACTCGGCGCTTCTGCTAAAGAAATACACCTCGGTATTTCGCTTTCAAAAACATAATAAGGGAAATGGCGCCGGACTTCCACCGCCACTTCGCGGCTTAATTTTTCTCTTTTATCATACATCGTTAAAAGAGCGCCGGCAATTTTTATATCACGATTAAGATTTTCGTTTATTAAATCAACGGTTTCTAATAATTGACCTAATCCTTCCAATCCGTAGTATTCGCATTGAATCGGAATTAAAACTTCGTCCGAAGCGACCAAGCCGTTAATCGTTAGCAAACTTAAGGAAGGCGGCAAATCAATAAAAATATAATCGTATTCCGGTCTCAAACGGTTGATAAAACGTTTTAGATAAAATTCTCTTTCTTCTAGATTTACCAACTCCACCAAGGCGCCGGCTAAATGCTGGTTTGCCGGAATCAGATGATGATTGAAAATTTTTGTGTTCTTGATTAAATTTTCCAGTCCCGCGTAACCCAAGATTCCGTGATAAATCGTGTCGTTTAATTCTTTCGGATTAAAACCGAATCCGGAAGTGGCGTTTGCCTGGGGGTCAAAATCAATCAGTAAAACTTTTTTTCCTAGAACCGCCAGATAAGTTGAAAGATTGATGGCCGCCGTAGTCTTCCCGACGCCCCCTTTTTGATTGCAGATTGCGATAACGCGCGTCATTGGCTTTACTCTACTAAAATTTTATGGCATTATCAATATGAAATTAGCCGAGGTGACGGAACTGGCAGACGTACAGGACTCAAAATCCTGCGAGAGCAATCTCATGAGGGTTCAAGTCCCTCCCTCGGCACAGCGTAATGCAAAATCAAATTCGCGTCATTTACCAAGACAAAAACTTTTTAGCTTTGTATAAACCGGCCGGCTTGCTTGTTCATAAAACAAAAGTTTCTCAGGAACCAACTTTAGTTGATTGGGTTTTAAAAAATTATCCGGAAGTTAAAAATGTCGGCGATGATCCGGAAACTCGGCCGGGTATTGTTCATCGCTTAGACAAAGATACTTCCGGCGTTATTTTAGTCGCCCGCAATCAGAAATATTTTGAATATCTGAAAAAACTTTTTCAGACTGGCCAAATTAAAAAAACTTATTTGGCTTTAGTTTGGGGCAAATTTAAACAAAAAAAAGGCATTATTAAAAAACCGATTTTTTTAAAAGCCGATGCCGTTAAGCGAACCGTCTGGAAAGGCAAAATGGAAAAAGAAGCGATTACAGAATACAAGGTTATAAAAAGTATTAAGTATCAAGTCTCAAATGTTAGGAAAGAATTTTTTTCATTGTTAAAGGTTTTTCCGAAAACCGGTCGCACTCATCAAATCAGAGTTCACCTGGCTTCAATTGGTCATCCAATTGTCGGTGATTTTCTTTATGGATCAAAGAAACTTCCGATGAATTTACCAAAAGAAGTTCGTGATTTAAAACGCCAATTTTTACATGCTCAATCTTTGGAATTTAGTCCGGCTGAAGGCAAACGGATAAAAATTGAAGCGGAATTGCCGGAAGAATTAAAAATAACGCTTGAATCATTGACTATCGGTCGATGATTGATTAAGATGTTGATTATGATTGAAAAAGAAATTTTGAATCAAATTAAGCCCGGAGCGGTTGTTTCGGTTCAGGATAAATTTGGAACTTTCAAGGGCGTGGTTCTTGCCAGAAAGCACGGCAACGAAGCGGGTGCGACTTTTACGGTCAGAGCGATTCTTGAAGGTGTCGGCGTTGAGAAAATTTTTCCTATTAATTCGTCAAGCATCGTTAAAGTAAAGATTTTAAGTTTTCCGAAAAAAGTTCATCGGGCGAAATTGTATTTCTTGAGAAAAATCTCCAAAAAGAAATCTCGCCAAAAAATCGGCGTGGCGGCGTAATTTGCCCGGGTGGTGAAATTGGCGATACACGCTACCTTGAGGTGGTAGTGGCCGCAAGGCCGTGGAGGTTCGAGTCCTCTCCCGGGCACCATAAACAAAACCGGCTTAAGCCGGTTTTTGTTTTTTATTACTACATAATATCAAATATATTTAAAGATATTAACTAATTCAATCGGAAATTAATTAACTCATCTGGCACAATACCAGAAGACCTCATAGTATCCTATACAAACAATTGACTTGTTTAGTTAAAAGATTAAAATTAGAAACATGAATGAGGATTTAAATCAAAAACCGAAAGTAGCGGCGCCGCCGAATCCGGAAGTGGCGATTCGGACAATGGATTCGGACGTCAAAACTTTGGAACAAAGCGGCGGAGAAGGGGTTTTACCGGAGACAATCAGTTTGCCCGATTCGGAAGCCGAGCCGAAATTTGAAATTTCCGGGTATACCGGTCCGGAAAAACCGATATTTTCTTCTGCTGCTCCGATTTCGGAAGAAGCAATGGCAAAAACGGAGTCGGAAACTAAAGAATCAAAATGGAAATTAATCGGAATTATTCTTGGAATTTTAGCAATCATCGCGGTTTTCGGGCTTTTGGGTTATTTTGTTATTTCGCCCTGGCTTTTCCCGAAAGAAATGCCGGCGGTTCAATAAGATGGATTTAAAAATTCTCACACAATTTAAAAATATTTTGCTCAGGCTCAAAAAGGAGATTGAAAGAAAAATAAAAGGGTTTCAAAAAAATCCGGATTTCGGCAATGATGTCGACCCGGATGAAGAAACAGAAGAATCTGAAGCAATAAGCACCCAACTGGCGATTGCCCAGGATTATAAAGAACGATTGACCAATATTGAATCGGCCTTAAACAGAATCAAAAAAGGGAAATACGGAATTTGCGAAAAATGCGGTAAAGAAATTTCTTTGGATGTTCTAAAAGCCGCGCCGGAATCGAGATTGTGTAAAGAGTGTAAGAGGAAAAAGAGTAATCGCCAATAATGCGAATATTCAGCAAATAATACGAATATGTGAATCGGAAACAAAATAATGTGAATAAATTAGTATTATTTGCCAAAATTAGCATTATTCGCGAATACTCCATGAAAAATTTTTCTAAAGTTTACTCTGCGGAACTTGAAGGCATCGACGCCAAATTAATTGAAGTGGAGACCGACATTAATGTCGGTCTCCATTCTTTTAACATCGTCGGTTTGGCGGATAAAGCGTTGAAAGAGGCCAAAGAAAGAGTCAGTTCGGCTTTGAAAAACAGCGGGGTTAAGCCGCCGACTAAGGAAAATCGGAAAATCACGGTTAATCTGGCGCCGGCCGATATTCAAAAAACCGGCTCGCAGTACGATTTGGCGATTGCTGTCGGTTATCTCTTGGCAACCGGACAGATTAAAAATTTTGAGACTCGCGATAAAATTTTTGTCGGCGAGCTTTCTTTGGAAGGCGTTCTTTATTCGGTTTCCGGCGCTTTAAATATTAGCCGTTTAGCAAAGAAACTTAATTTTAAATTTTTGTTTTTGCCGAAACAAAACGCGAGCGAAGCCGCGCTTATTAAAGGCGTAAAAATTGTTCCGATCAGCAATCTCGAAGAATTAATTGCCCATTTGGAAGAAAGAAAAACAATTAAATTTCAGCCGTCGACCAATTTTCGTCCTGTTATAAATAATTCTTTAGTTGATATTTCCGAAATTAAAGGTCAGGAAAACGCCAAAAGAGCGTTGACGGTTTCCGCTGCCGGAGGCCATCATTTGTTAATGAAGGGTCCGCCCGGCGCCGGGAAAACAATGCTTGCCCAAGCCTTGATTTCTATTCTTCCTCCGCCGTCTCTGGAAGAAGTTATTGAGATCACTCAAATTTATTCGGCGGCCGGTTTGCTTAAAGAAAACAACTTTTTTGATTTCCGGCCGTTTCGCCAGCCTCATCACAGCGCTTCTCCGGTTTCTATTGTTGGCGGCGGCGCCAACCCCAAGCCCGGAGAAATCAGTTTAGCCCATTACGGCGTTTTGTTTTTGGACGAAATGCCGGAGTTCCGAAGAGATTTATTGGAGGCTTTGCGTCAACCCTTAGAGAGCGGAACGATTTGCGTTTCCCGCGCGAAAAACACTTTAATATTTCCGGCTAAATTCACTTTGGTTTCGGCGATGAACCCCTGTCCTTGCGGTTATTTCGGCGACGTTGAAAAAGAATGCCGTTGTTCGGCCAATGAAGTTTTCCGTTATCAGAAAAAAATTTCCGGTCCGCTTTTGGACAGAATCGATATTCAAATAGAGGTGCCGCGATTGAAAATAGAAGAATTGAAAAATAAGAACCGCGACGAAAAATTAAGCGAGAAAATAAGAAATCAAGTTATTAAAGCGCGGCAAATTCAGAAAGAACGTTTTTTAACCCGTTTGACAAACTCAGGGAGGCCGAGAATTTATTTGAATTCGGAAATGAATTCAAAACAAGCCGATGAATTTATTGAGTTTGAAAAAGGCGCGGACGATTTTTTGAAAAACATTTTGGAAAAATCTTTTGTTTCGGGCCGCGGCTATTACCGGATTTTAAAAATCGCCCGAACTATCGCCGATTTGGAAGAATCGGAAAAAGTCGGGCAAAAACATTTGGCCGAAGCTTTTCAGTATCGGGTGAAAGAGAAGGAGTAGTCCTCTTGTATAAAATAAAAATTTGTGGCATAATTAATTTCTCAAATTTTATCCCCCACCTTTTGGATATTTCACTAAGTGGGATTTAATATATTATTCAAAGGTGTGGGGATTTATTTGAAGAACATTAATAATTAAATAAGGAGGTGAAAAGTATGGAAACGTCGGAATGGAAAGAAGTTAAAGAACTTTTTGATTTCGGATTAGACTTGGTTCAGGCGGCTTCTTCGGAAAAATTAGACAGATTATCAAGTATTACGGTTGAAGAAGCGGCGAAAATCGCCAAGGCCGACAGGGTTTGTCTTCTGCTTTTAAAACAGAACGAGCTTTATGTTGAAAACGGCTTCCCTTTTGGAGAGCACGGCGTTGGGAAAAAGATAACGCCCGAGTTCGGAGAAAAATTTCTAAAAGGAGTGATTGATAGCCGGACAATGGCTTACGTCTCCCATCCGGAAACAGACACCCGAACGAACTATATGAAAGAAATGATTTTGGATTATAAAATCGTTTCTATTCTATTTGTTCCTCTTTATAAAGAGGAAGAAGATCTCGGGGTGATCGTGTTTGACTTTAAAAACGGTAATCAAAGATTTACCAAGGATTACATGATTAAAGTACGGTTTCTGGCGAACGCTATCGCCAAAGCTCTTTGGTCATGGCAGATGCATTTTAAGAACGAGGAGAAAGTAATAAAGAATGAAAGGATTTGCGCGCTTGGCGAGAATTCGCTCCGGGTGGCGCATGCTATCCGCAATAACTTGTTAGTTATCGGCGGGTTTGCCAGAAGATTATTGCGCAAGGTTTCAACACCGGAAGAAGAGATTAGAGTCGATAAACTGGAAGAGATAGCGAAAGATATTGTGGCAAACGTCGGCAAAATCGAGAAAATCGTAGGCGATGTTTTAGAGTTCTCAAAAACGCCAAAAATCAAACCGCGTTTTCATAATTTAAACGAATTTTTAAAACGCGAAATCAACGATCTCGTTATTTCCGGCGCTTATCCCGATATTAAGTTTAACCAGCATCTCGACAAAAAATTAAACGATTTGGAAGTGAATTTTGACGTGAATTTGCTGGCCACGTGTATCGCGGATATTGTCCATAACGCTTACGAAGCCGGGGCGAAGAAAATATGGATTAGGACAACGGCTAATTTTAAACACGGTAATGTTTCGATATTCGTTGCTAACGACGGCGAAAAAATCGATGAGGCGATGAGGGAGGAGATTTTCTCTCCGTTTATGACGACCAAGCCTGACGGCACCGGTCTCGGCTTAGCCAATGTTAAAAACATTATTGTTGCTCATGGCGGCGATGTTAGCGTGATGAGTAACGACAGAACGGAGTTTCGAATCGAAATTCCGTTAAAAACCAAAAATATGGGCTCTTGAAAAAGAGTCCTCTTTTTTTACCTATGTTTAGGCGTTACCCAAAAGCCGAGTTTAAATTTCCCTCCCAAGATTCCGCGAGTTTGAGCCTCCAGAGCCGGAATGGCGCCGAAAACAATTAAAGTAATCGGCATTAAAAGCCACTGTAAAAGATAAAACAAATAATGGCGCTTTTTAAACCAAGCCGGCTTAGGAGGAAGGAGAATAACTGCTAAAATAGATGAAGAGATCATGCCCAGCATTGCCAAATTCATAATCCAACTGGTTATTTTCGGCAGATTGTAGGACAAAAGAGAGAATTTAAAATCCGGGCCGCCGATTAAAATCGGAAGCCAGCCGAGCGTAAAGATGATGATAGTATTCGTCGCCCAAGAATGAAACCCTTCAATATAATTGAACGCCCAGTAGAATTTTTTGGCAAAAGGAATTTTCTTGTTTTTAGCGAAACCGTTTAAAAGATAAGGAATATTTTCGCAGCCGCCCCAGGCCCAGCGCCGCTGTTGTTTGTATTGATTGACGATTGTTTTCCAGAATTTTGGCGCCACGTTGGCGTCCATTGAAACCGGAAAATTAGTCGGCACCACGCGCCAGTCGCCGTTAAAATGAAGATAAAATTGCCAAAAAATTTGGGAATCTTCGGAAACAATGTTGGTGTTCCAGAAGCCGATTTCCACCAGCGGCTTAAACGGCATCGATTGGCTGGAAAAGGTGGTCAGGCGGTGCGGCCGGGCCTGCTGAATCATGTGCCAGAAAGTGGAAGAAAAAGAAATGACTCGGGCAAAAGCCGGCGCTTGAAAAATATTATTAGTGAATAAAGGAATTGGCTGAAAACTGGAGCGCTGGGGGTGTTCGCAGGTTAAAAAATTGTAAGTAAGATTAGCAAAATAGTCGGGAAAGATTTGAGTGTCAATATCAAAAACCGATACTAAAATATTTTCATAAGGAATTTTTAAAAGATCAATGATTGTTTTTTTCGTTTCTTTAGCGGCCCACGCAATATTTGAGCCTTTGCCGGGAATTTCGTTTGGTAGATTTTCCGGATGAACGGTGATTAAAAACTTGAAAAACCGAGCGCCGAATTCCATTTCAATTTTTTTAGCAACCCTTAAAGCATCATAATCGTCATTGGTCGTTAGTCGTCGGTCGTTAGTCAACGGAGAGGCTCGTTCTTCGGTTGCCAGAACTACAATAAATTTATCTTTGGGATAATTGGCTTTTGCCAGACTTTCAAAAGATTCTTTCACCACCTCGTAAGGCTCTTTGTACATCGGCAGAATAATGAAATGATAAATATCTTGATACTTGACACCTGACACCTGACACTTTTTGAGCCAATCAATTTTTAAATTCTCCCGCATTTTTTTAAAAGTGGTGCGCAAATGAAGCGACAGATAAACGGTTTTAAAGAGCCAATAAACGTCAAAGACAATAATAAAAATCGCCGCGAAAACCGGTAAAAGCCATGATATGATAATTATTAAAATCAGAGTTCCCCAGGACAAAATCCCCGGGAGCATTTCGTAAAAGCGCTTCATATTGAAAATTAGATAAAACTTTTTATAATTATATTCTATACAATATATGAATTTTAACCGTTTCACAATTAAAGCCCAGGAGGCACTGCAGAACGCTCAGGAAATCGCCGCCAAAGAAAGCCATGGCGAATTTAAAGCCATTCATCTTTTAGCCGCTTTAATAATGGATGAAAGTTCTTTAGTGAGGCCGATTTTAATCAGGGCCGGCATTAATTTGGAAATCTTGAACCGCCGAATTGACGAGTTTTTGCGAAAGGAGCCGAAAATCGTCGGCGGCGGAAATTTAAGCCAACTTTATCTTTCCCAGGAATTAATGAAAGTCTTGGATGCCGCCGCTAAAATCGCGGCCCAACAAAAAGACGAATTTATTTCCTGCGAGCATTTGCTTTTGGCGGTTTTGGAAATGCCTTCCGGCGCTTCGGTCTTGCTTCAAGAGTTCGGTTTGCGCAAAGAAACCGCTTTAAGAATTTTAGCGGGCCTAAGAGGTTCAATGCGGATTACCGACGAAATGCCGGAGTCAAAATTTCAAGTTTTGGAAAAATACGCTGTTAATTTGACCGAATCGGCCAGGGCCGGAAAACTTGATCCGGTTATCGGTCGCGAGGAAGAACTTCGCCGCCTGATTCAAGTTTTATCAAGAAGAACAAAAAACAATCCGGTTTTAATCGGCGAACCGGGCGTGGGGAAAACCGCGGTTGTTGAAGGATTAGCGCAAAAAATTGTTTCCGGCGATGTGCCCGAACCGTTGAAAGATAAAGAAATTATTATGCTTGACTTAGGTTCTTTAATTGCCGGCACCAAATTTCGCGGCGAATTTGAGGACCGTCTGAAAGCTTTTATTAGAGAAATTCAGCAAGGAGCGGGCAAATACATTCTTTTCATCGACGAAATTCACACCATTGTCGGCGCCGGTGCGGCCGAAGGAGCAATTGACGCTTCTAATTTGTTAAAACCGGCATTGGCGCGCGGCGAATTGCGGGCAATTGGCGCGACGACTATCCGGGAATATCAGCGTTATATTGAAAAAGACGCGGCCTTGGAGCGGAGATTTCAGCCAATTATGGTTGACGAGCCGTCGATTGAGGATTCAATCGCGATTTTACGCGGTTTGAAGGAAAAATACGAGGCGCATCACGGCGTCAGAATTTTGGACGAAGCGATTGTCGCCGCGACCAATCTTTCGGCTCGTTATATCAGCGATCGTTTTTTGCCGGACAAAGCGGTTGATTTAATTGACGAAGCGGCGGCCGCTAGACGTTTGGAATCCGAAAGTTTGCCTAAAGAAATCGAAAAAACGCGCCGCGAGATAACGCGTTTGGAAATCGAAAAGCAGGCATTACTTAGCGATGAGCGGCAAGCGATAAGCGAAAGGCGAAAAAACAATAAACGATTAACCGAGATTGAAAAAGAGTTGAAGAAACTGAAAGAAAAAAACGACGAACTTTCGGCAAAATGGCGAGCGGAAAGGATTTCTTTTGAACATCTCCACAATTTGAGAAAAAGAATCGATGATTTGCGCCGGCAGGCGGAACTGGCCGAACGCGAAGGCAATTTGGAAAAAGTGGCGCGTCTTCTTTACGGCGAATTGCCGCAAGCGGAAAAAGAATTAAAAGCGTATGAGAATAGGTATGTCGAGAAGCCCCGACGTTCGAAAAAAGTCGGGGTCTCGACTCCGACGAACATGTCGGAGAGCCGACAAAGCGTCGGCTCCGAAGCGTCGGGATTTGTCAAAGAAGCGGTTGACGAAGAAGATATCGCCGAGGTGGTTTCCCGATGGACCGGCATTCCGGTTTCTCGAATGTTGGAATCGGAAATGGAAAAACTTTCAAAAATTGAAGAAACACTTTCTAAAAGAGTGGTTGGTCAGGAAGAAGCGATTAAATCAATCGCTCACGCTTTGCGCCGGGCCAGAGCCGGACTTTCGGAAGAGGGGAAGCCTCTGGGTTCTTTTATGTTCTTGGGTCCTACCGGTGTAGGTAAAACAGAATTAGCCAAAGCTTTGGCGGAATTTATGTTTAACGATGAAAAAGCCTTGATTCGGATTGATATGTCGGAATATATGGAAAGGCATTCAACCGCCCGGCTTATCGGTTCGCCGCCCGGTTATGTAGGCCACGAAGAAGGCGGGCAATTAACCGAAGTTGTCAGACACCGGCCTTACAGTTTGATTCTTTTTGATGAAATCGAAAAAGCCCATCCGGAAGTTTTTAACATTTTGCTTCAGGTTTTAGATAACGGTCGTTTGACCGACGGCAAAGGAAAATTGGTTAATTTTAAAAATTCCATTATTATTTTGACTTCCAATGTCGCCAGCGAATATTTTAAGGAAATTTCCCGACCGGGTTTTGAAGCGGAAGGAACGAAAGAAAATTTAGAAGACAAAGAGAAAATTTTTAAAGAAAAAGTGATGGCCGAGTTGAAAGAAACTTTCCGGCCGGAATTTTTGAACCGCTTGGACGAAATTATTATTTTTAATCCTTTGACGCCGAAAGAAATCGAAAAAATAGTTGAAATTCAGTTGGAGGCCGTCAAAAACAGGCTGGCCCAAAAAGAAATCAAGGCCGTTTTCGATAATTCTTTGAAAAAGCACATTGTCGAAGCCGGCTTTGACCCGGAATACGGCGCCCGGCCGATTAAACGGATGATTCAAAAACTCGTTTTGGACCAGCTGGCCGACAAAATCATCAAAGGAGAATTAAAAAATGCCAAAAAAATTAAAATCGCTTTTAAAGAGCCACAAGGGCTCGTTATTAACGCTGGCGTTTAAGGCGCTGGTTTTTTCCGAACTTTTATACTTGTCGTTTGCCGTAAGTCGTTGGTTGTTGATTGTATTTATGGTGGCAGCGTTCTATTTTTATTTTCAATCACTTCTAAACAGCCGCCGGTTTCTCGCCTTATTTTTGATTATTATTTCTTTATCCCTTATTTCTCAATCCTCAATCCTCAACCCTCTATACCCTATACCCTATTCCCTATTCTCCGGCTTTCTTTTCTTCCTTCTTTTAGGAGTTAAAGATTTGATTTTCGTCCATCGCCAACAATTTTCTTATTTTTTAAACAGCCTTTTGTTCTTGGCGGTTTTTGTGTGTTTTTTTGCCGCTAACGGCGGCATTAGCGGCGGTTCCGGCTATTTTGTCTTTAAATATTTGGCGGCTTTCTCGGCGGTTTTTCTGTTGTTAATGGGTCCAATAAGTCCCATAAAACTCATAAGTCCAACAGGGCCAATAAGACTTATTGCCGCCGGATTGTCTTTTGGTTTAGTTCAGGTCCTTTGGGCGATTAGCCTTTTGCCTTTTAATTCTTTAAATTCTGCTTCGTTGGCTTTGCTGGCCGTTTTAATTCTAGAAGATTTTGCGGTTCACCGTTTAAGCGGCACTATGAGCCATCGCATAATCTTAAGAAACGCCACGCTTTTTTTGATTTTGAGCCTGGTTATTTTTGCCGCGACAAAATGGTCGCCGTGAGATATGAGAATTAAGGATTGAGGAGCGATAATCGAGGATTAGAGAAACAACTTGTTGGTTTGTTCGTTATATATAACATAAGCGAATTATCCACAGTGAATTAGTTGACCCCCGCACCAAACGAAAATAATTTATTTTTTGTGTAAATTGCGTCAATTTTCGTTTGGTGCGGGGGTTGACACGACGGCATTTTTAAAAGAAAATTAAGTTAATTAAGATTTGGAGTGAGGCCAAATCCTATCGTGACTTACGACTTAATAACTTACGACTTACAACGTTAATTTTTGTTGTCAGTCGTTAGTTGTTTGTCGTTAGTCAATTCTTGGCCTCGCTTCAAAAGCGAGTTTTTTATTGTGTTTCGGCATAGCTCAGCACAATCCTGAGCTTGTCGAATGGATTGATACCATAGTTATTCTTTAGTATTGAGCTGCTGCTTTGCCTCACGAAGACGAGCGGCCGGGTCGATCAATAAGAGAATAGCTTTCCAGAAAACAATTAATAATTTTAAGTCGAAAAACAAAAAAATTAAAAATGAGTAATACAATAAAGAAAATCTCGTCCATCGGTTTATCGATGACGACGGCGGTTTGGCTTTCCGGCGCCGCGATGGTTTTGCCGGTTGCTTCAGCCGCCACCGCTGAAGAGCTTCAAGCGCAAATTAACGCTTTGTTGACTCAGATTCAGCAATTACAGCAACAATTGGCTACTCAGACTCCTGCAACTCCGACATACAGCTTTACCCGCGACCTCACCGTCGGGAGTAAAGGGGATGATGTTAAGGCTTTACAGCAGTTCTTGAACTCAAAAGGCTATAAAGTTGCTGACACCGGCGCTGGTTCGCCCGGCAATGAAACTACGATCTTTGGTCCATTGACTAAAGCGGCTTTGGCTAAATATCAAAAGGCTGTTGGAATTTCTCCTGCAGTCGGTTATTTTGGTCCGAAAACCAGAGCGTATGTCGCTTCATTGGCTGCGGCTCCAACCACACCAACCACACCAACCACACCGGTTTCCGGTTTAGCTTTGGCTCTTGCTTCGGATAATCCGGCAGGCGCAGTTATTCCGAAGGGCGCGGCTGGTGTTGAAATGTTGAAATTTACAGTTTCCGGGAAAGGCACCATTACCTCCCTTACCTTTAAGAGAAAGGGAATTGGCGCCACCGGAGATTTCGCTTCAACCGGCTTTTATCTTTACGAAGGCAACAGCCGTTTGACCAGCGGTCGCAGCATTAATTCAACAAGCCATGAAGTCACTTTCGTTAACTTGAACATTGCGGTTGACGGAACCAAAACTTTGAGTTTAAGGGCTGATATTTCATCTTCAGCCACCGCCAACAACAACCACTATTTTGAATTAGTGGGCGTTACCGGCGACCCGACGCCAACCGGTTCATTAGTTGGCAACACGATGACTATCGGCGGCCAACAGGTCGGCGGCGTTGTCGTGGCTAAAGTTGGTTCGATTTCCAATCCTTACATTGGCCAGACCAATGCTCAGGTTTCGGAATTCAAATTAACCGCTTCTTCAACCGAAGATATTTCGGTTAAACAATTGGCTTTGACCCAGGGCGGCACAATTTCCAACAGCAATCTTTCAAACTTTGTTTTGAAGCTTGCTGACGGAACCGTTTTGGCGAAAGCCTCCGGAGTCGGCGCTAAAGACCTGATTACTTTTACCTTTGACACTCCGTACACTATTGAAAAAGGTCAAGAGAAAACCTTAAGGGTTTATGCCGATATTTCCGGCGCTGCCAAGTCGAGCGACACGATTAAGCTCTACTTTGACAGCAAAGGCGACGTTTCGGCTACCGGTAAAACCTATGGTTATCCGGTTGATCCGGACATTACCGCTTTAGACACTTCTTCGGAAGCGCACGCGATTACGCTTTCTGGCGGTGATGTAACCATTACTTTTAACGGCCCGGTTACTGGAGACCTTGCTTTAAGAGGACAGGATGTTGAACTTTATAACTTCACCATCGCTTCCAAAAACAATATTGAAATCCGCAACTTGAGATTCCATGCCACAACGACTGGCTTGACTTCAGGTGAAGGATTCAACGATTTCAAGGTTTGGGACACCGCTTCCAATGCGGTTGTTACCAGCGCCAGCGATGTGACAACCTCAACGGATGTCACTTTCACCGATGTTATCAATATCTCGGCCGGCGCTTCCAAGACTTACAAAGTAACGGCTGATGTTGATGCCGACAATGACGCCAATGACGACATCACTGTGTCGTTGCTGGCGTTCCAGTCAAGCGACATCAAGAACTTAGACAACAATCAGTTTGTTTCTACTTCTAACATTGTGCCGAACAGCACAATCAGCGGTAACGCGCAAACTGTTAAAGTTCCGACTCTTGACGTTCAATTGGCCGCTACTCCGTCTTCCCAGACTTACGTTCAGGGGGCAGCCAATAAAGACCTTGTTGGTTTCAGCTTCCGGGCGATTGCCAGCGACATTAAGTTAAGCTCGGTTAAAGTGACGGCGTCTTCGACTTCCGGCACTTTGACTTCAGGCGAAGTTCAGAGCTTAGCTTTGTACGACGGCGCGACCAAGGTTTCCGACGTTAAATCTTTGGATAGCACGGCTTTAACCGCCACCTTTGATAATTTGAATTTGACGATTACCAAAGGCAGCACCAAAGTTTTGACCTTGAAGGGCAGTATTTCGGCGAATGCCACCAACGGCGATGTTTATTATTTCTACATTGCCGCGGCTGATTCCGACAACATTACCGCCACTGACAAGGACGGAAACAGCGCGACCTTGCAGGGTACGGCTGCTAACAGCGGCTACACCGTCAAGCACACAATAACCACTTCGGGCGATGTCTCAGTGGTTGTTGCTCCTGATGACAGCGAATCAGAAGCCGGAATCGTTATTGCCGGAACCGAAAGCGTTTTGGGCAAATATCGATTTACCGCCACGAACGAAGATATGACCGTTAACAAGATGCAAATCTTGGTAACGAATTCTTCGAGCGCGACCGCGACTTCAACCGCTACCGCGGATGAAGTACCGACTATTAAGCTTTACGATGGCACAACCCAAATCGGCGCCACAGCCGGTTATACGGTTCAAGCCTCGGGCGACAATGCCGGTATTGCGGTGATTGAAAACCTTGGTTGGGTGATTCCTAAAGACAGCAATAAGACCTTGACCGTTAAAGGCGTTCTGAATTCAATTTCAGCCGGCGCCGATACCGGTTCGTCTATTTATGCTGTTGTTCACGCTTCAAACTTTGAAGCGCAGGGAGCCACTGCTAAAGACACTTCAATTACGGCGGCCATCGGCAAACAGAAAGTCGTGTACAAGACCAAACCGACCTTCGCTTCTCCGACCAACCCCGGCGGCAAACTCATTGTCGGTCAGATTCCGGTAATGAGGTTTAAGATTAAAGCCGACGGCCCGGAGACCGTTGCTTGGAAACAGATTCAATTCAAGGTCTCTATGACCGGCGCCACAATGTCAGCGGTTAACGCTGTTCCTGGCACCACCGGCAATATTGCCTTGAAGGACGTTTCCACCGGTTCCAACTTGGATATCGCTTCTGCCTTCAGCTCGACCAGCACAACGACTGGTGAGCAGGCGGCGATTACCGGAGGAAATACTGGTTATGTCTCGATTCTTCTTAACTCCGCGCAAGAAATTGCGACCGGAGCCGAGAAAGAATACGAACTCCAGTTGACTTTTGCCGATGTTTCCGGAACTGTTGGCGCGGCTTCAGTCATTGCCAGCATTTATCGGGGCGAAAGCACTTTGGTAAGCGCTTCAACGGTTGCTAACGTGAGATCCAGTATTGGTACGGCGACAGACGCGGCTCCGTCCTTCGTCTGGTCAGATTACTCGGTTACGGGTCACACCGAATCGACGGCTGACTGGGCAAACGGCGTGCTCGTCAAGATCTTGCCGTCCAGCTCTGTGACTATCAGCAACTAACGCTTTGGTTTCCCGATAGCGAATAATCGGAAAAACCAAAAACCGCCTTTCGGCGGTTTTTGGTTTGCTTTTAAACTTTTAAACTTTTATACTTTATTGTGTTTATACTTTTAAACCTTTAAACTTTGATACTTTTAAACACATTTAAACTTTGATACTTTTAAACATTTAAACTTTATTATAATTATATATGTCCACAGCCAAATCATTTGAAGATTTATTTGTCTGGCAAAAATCGCGAGAACTTGTTAAATTGATTTATAATTACGCCCGCAAACCGGTTTTTAGCCGCGATTACGGGTTGGTTGATCAAATCCGCCGCGCGGCGGTTTCGGTAATGTCCAATATCGCCGAAGGTTTTGAGCGGGGCGGCAAAGAGGAAATCGTTTATTTTTTCTACATCGCTAAAGCATCCTGCGGCGAAGTTAGGGCGCAACTGTATGTTGTTTTTGATGAAGGCTATATCGGCGACAAGGAATTAAAAGAAGGCGTTGAATTGGCGAAATACGTCTCAGCTTTGATTTCAAAATTCATCGAAGGTATAAAAGTTTCAAAACATAAAGGTTTAAAGTTTAAAAAGCCGGTTGACGAGAGACATAAAGAATTAGAAGAATTGATTAGAAGCGCTCTACCCAAAGACCACCCGTCTTTAAAAACTTAAACTTTGAAACTTTGAAGTTTTTAAATTCTGAAACTTTTAAATGTTTAAACGTTTGAATATTTAAACTTTTAAACTTTTAAACGTTTGAATATTTAAACTATTAAACTTTAAAACTTTGAAACTTATAAATAAATGCGCGCCTATGAAATTTCTTAAAACCTCTATTAAACTTCTTCTGTTTTTAACTGCTTTCACTCCCTTAATCATCACTTGGAGCACGATTTTTCCTTTTATTTTAGGCAAAACTTTGTTTTTCCGAAGCGTTGTTGAAATCGCCCTGGTTTTATTTTTAATTTATTTTCTTTTAAACCTTAAAACCTTAAAACCTTTAAATTTTGAAACCTTAAAACAATCTCGCCAGTCCAATGGTTTGACGGGGCAATCTTCTAAACTCTTAAACTTTGAAATCTCGAAGCACCCCGCCCTTTTCGAAAAAAGGGCGGGGGCTACGGGGCAAGTTTTTAAACTCTTAAACTTTGAAACTTTTAAACAAAAATTCAAAAACCCGTTAGTTGTTTTCATTCTTTTATTTTTTATTTCTTTAATCGTCAGTGTCATTTTTGCCGTCAACCCCTATCGCGCTTTCTGGGGCGATTTGGAAAGAGGCGAGGGGCTTTGGACTATGCTTCACGCCTTCGCTTTTTTAATAATGGCTTTAGTCATTTTTGACTCCGCCAGAAGCTCTCAAGAAACAAAGTCTAATTTAGGTTCTTTGAATAGAAATGGAAAATTAGATGCTTCTAACGGGGTTGAAAAAAAAGACTGGCTGAGATTTTTTAAAATTTCCCTCGTCGTCGGTTTTGTAATAATTTTTTACGCGATTTTGCAGTATTTTAACGTTTCTAAATTTCCTTTTGCTTTGGCGCCGCAAGAACGGCCGATTTCCTACATCGGCAACCCGGCTTTTCTGGCAACGCATATGTTTTTTTTGATAATGTTCGCGACCATAATATATGGAAGTTCAGCTTCCATAGAGACCGCGAAGCGAACTTTTAAACTTTTAAACTTTGAAACTTTAAAACCTTTATTTTGGCGCTATTTTTCCTTATTAATAATCCTATTGTCTATTGCGACAATTTTCCTTACCGCCACCCGCGGCGCGATTTTAGGACTTGCTGTCGGAATTTTATTTTTGCTTGTTTATTTCGCTGTAAAAAATCCCGTCAATTTACAAACTCCGAAGGAATCCCGCTTTCGGCAGGATCCTATGGGGAGGGATTTTAAACTTTTAAACTTTAAAACTTTGGAACATTTAAATATTAGGAGAATATCTATTGCTTTATTGTTTTTAATTATAATTTTCTCCGGTTTTTTCTGGCTTACCCGCGAGGCGGCAATATGGCAAAAAATTCCCGGCCTTAATCGCTTGGCGCAAACGAAAATTTTGGACGTTAACGATCCTTCCACTCAATTCCGTTTAATTACTTGGAAATTAAGTTGGAACGCTTTTAAAGAAAAACCGCTTTTCGGCTGGGGGCCGGAGAATTACATCTCGGCTTATGAAAAATATTACGACCCGGAATACGCGGTTTACGGCGAAACCTGGCTTGATCGGGCGCACAACAAAATTGTTGATGTGGCGGTGATGCAGGGAATTTTCGGACTATTGGCATATCTTGGTATTTTCGGCGCACTTTTCTATTTACTGTTTAAATCTAAAGAACCGAGCGCGCCATTTTTGGCGGCGGGATTGAGCGGTTATTTCGTCCAAAATCTTTTTGTTTTCGATCAAGTTATTTCCGATTTCACTTTTTTCGCGATTTTAGGATTTATATTAAGTCTTAAAACTTTTAAGCCTCTAAACTTTGAAACCTTGAAACTTTTAAACTTTAAAACTTTTAAATTTTTAAATATTATTATTTCAACGCTGATATTAGGTTTCATTTTAGTTGTTATTTATAGTTTATATTTTTATAATCTTATTCCTTATATCCAAGCCCGGCTTTTTAAGGCCTCGCCCGGCATCAGCAAGAACGTCAATGTTGTCGTCGATTATTTGAAAAAATCAATGTATCCGTATAATTTCGCTCAATTCAATATCCGCGGCAGCGGCATAGATACGATTTATATGGATCAATTTTTCTACCGAACGGGTTATGTTGATAATCCTCATTTCCGGCCGCTCGGCGATTTATTGATTGCCGGAATGGATGAACTGGTTAAGCGCGAGCCGTACGATATTCGAGTATTAATCAGAGAAGTGGAAATGTTAAACGGTTATACCAGGGTAATGGATGAAAAAGAAGCGGCGCCTCTATTTGAGAAAGCGGAAAGGTTGATGCGCGAAGCGATTAAACGCGCGCCTAATCGGCAAGAAGTTTATTATCATTTGGCTTTCAATTTGGCCGGTCAGAAACGTTATGACGAGGCGATTGAAACGGCGAAATACGCCATTTCTTTAAATCCTAAAGTCGCTCGGGCCCATTTTCATCTAGCCTTGGTTTCAACCATTGCCAATAAAAATAAAGAAGCTTTGGAAGCGCTGGCGGAAGTCGATAAACTTGATCCGGATTTAAAAACTTTAATGTCCGGAGACAAAGACGCTACGCTTTTGATTTATACCGCCAACAATCGACTGGATAAAGCGGCGGAAATAATCACCGCTAGTTTGAACAGGGGAGAAAACCGCGCTTTTGATAGAAAATATTACGAGGCAGCTTTGCGATACTACGCTTTAAAAACGGATGCTCAGCATTTCGTTCAGGTTGCCAAATATTTAAAACAATTTGACGACCTTAAAGACGATATGGAAGTTCTAATCGACTTGGCAGAAAAAGGATTGTGGGAGATTATTAATAAATTATAATTTACTATCAAATCATTCAAATCATTATTGAATGCCACCTTGCGGCAACTAGGAATAAATCAAATCATTATTGAAATTGAATTAATATGATATATCTAATACAAAGACGATCGTCTCGTTATTAGATAATCAGTTTGTTGCGTGGGGATAGTTGTAAATCATTGTAAGTTACAAATCGTTATAAATCGTTATTGTTAAATATTATTAATATTATTAAATTATTTGTTAATATCTAATTAAAGACGATCGTTGCTTAATTAGATATTAGGTGTTAAAATAAGGCTTAACGGTTAATAAAATTCACAAAAATGATTAATAAAACAAGAGGCGAAATTATTCATTCAATGTTGGATTTTTTAGAAGAAACAGCCGGAGGATTTGGCGATCTTTTTACTGCTTATCTTAATGCCGGTTACGGCGCTTCTTACGGAAAATTATCTTATGAATTAAATAAAGCGCGAGAAGTTCGCTGGGAAAGAAAATTAAAAAGAGAAGAGGAAGCAGAAAAAAGAAAGCAATGCGCCAAAATGATTTATTATTTAAAGAAAAGCGGTTTAATAGAAGAAAGAAAAGGGGTTTTTAGTATTACAAAAAGAGGAAAAGAAAAGAAAAAATTATTAAAAGAAAAATTATTTAAATCTTTACCAATTATCAATTATTCCAAAACAAAATTTGATCGACCGATTCTTATAACTTTTGACGTTCCGGAGAAAGAGAGAAGAAAAAGAGCATGGTTGAGAGATGTTTTAAATTATTTTGATTTTAAGATGATTCACAAAAGCGTTTGGTTGGGTTTTATGAAAATACCCGAAGAATTCATACAAGATCTTTCAAGGATTGGATTGGCGGATTTCGTCGAGATAATCGAAATTGGCCACAGCGGCACTTTCCAAAAATATTTGAAAAAACATTAATTAATTGTTTATCTAATAACAGAACGATCGTCATGATATTAGATAAGGGAGAGGGGCGTGATAAGGGTAGTAAGGAGTAGTAAGGAGTAGAAGAATAAAAGTAGAAGAATAAAAATGAAATTTACGATGAATATTGCTTATGATATTATTTGTTTATGATTAATTATTTTAAACTTGCAAAATTTTTCTTATATCTTGCGCCTTTTACCGTTGTGATTGTTTCATCGTCGACACTTTTTCCTTTTATTGTCGGTAAATACGTTTTTTTCAGAACAGTCGTAAGTTTTGCGTTGATATTTTATTTATTGGGATTGTTGTTTCAAGATAAGTCGTTAGTCGTAGGTCGCAAGTTATTAGTCAATCCGCTAATTATTGCGGTTTTAACTTTTGTTTTAATTTTCATTTTTGCCGGCTTTTTCGGAGTCAATCCTTCCTGGTCTTTTTGGTCTAATTTTGAGCGCGGCGAAGGCGGGTTGCAAATACTTTATCTCGGCGTTTTCTTTTTGCTTTTAGTTTCGCTTTTTAGAGAAAAAAGCGATTGGCAGAAACTGTTTTTAATTTCAATTATTGCCGGCGTTTTGATGATTTTTTACGGCGTTTTTGCCGGCTTGAAATATATTGACGCCGAAACGACGATTCAAACAATTAACGGCGCGCCGCAAAAAATTTTAACCGGCAAGGGCGGGCCGTTTTATCAAACTTTTCATTCTTTTATTGGCGAAGATTTCCGAGAAAAAGGCTACCGTTTTGCCGGCTCTATCGGCAATCCGGCTTATGTTTCTGTTTATCTGGTTTTTATTATTTTTTACGCCTTATATCTTTTAATCGACAAATATCGTTATCGTTTAAACTCGACCGGCGCGATTAGTTTAATGGCGGCAATAATATTTTTTTTAATATTTTTCTTTTTAGCCGCCACGCGAGGCGCGTTTCTTGGTTTAATTTTGGCGGTCTTGAGCGGCTTGGTTTATTTGGGTTTTTCAATCAAATCTTGGCGAAAATGGTTTTTCAGTGTTGGAGTTATTATGTTATTAGTTATTGGGTTGTTGGTTTATTTTCGCAACACTCCATTTATAAAATCGCTTCCCGGCGCGCGAATTTTTGATATTTCTTTTCGGACTGAAAATTTTCAAAACAGGATGGTTCTCTGGAAAACCGCGCTCGACGGTTTTAAAGAACGACCAATTCTCGGCTGGGGGCCGGAAAATTTTACGACGGTTTTTGACAAGCATTATAACGTTAAACATTTTCATCCCAACGCCGAAGGTTTCGGCGCCTGGTATGATAGGGCGCATAATATTTTCCTTGATTATCTGACGCAAGCCGGCATTTTTGGGCTTTTAAGTTTTCTTGGAATTTTCGTGATTTTTTATTGGCAACTCTTCAAATTTGACGAACGACCTACGACCAACAACTCGCAACATAAGAGCGATAATAAACAAAAGTTGTTAGTCGTCAGTCGTCAGTCGTTAGTCAGCAATGCATTATTATTCGCTATGCCAATCGCTTACTTAATACAGGGTATCGTATTATTCGACATTTTGCCGACTTATATTAATTTGTTTATGTTTTTGGCATTCTCAGTTTATAAATTTAGAAATTTTAAATTTTGAATTTTAATTAAATTTTAAATGACAAAATTAACAAATAATTATAATTTAGAAGAAAGAACCGCTCAATTTGGCGAAGATATAATAAAATTTTGTAAGACTGTAAGGCAAGATTTAATTAGTGGGCCAATCATAAATCAATTGGTTCGTTCATCAACAAGTGTTGGAGCAAATTATATGGAAGCAAATGGAGCAAGTTCTAAAAAAGATTTTAAAAACAAAATTCATATTTGTAAAAAAGAAATTCAAGAAGCCAAGCACTGGTTAAGAATGATGGCGAGTTGTTTTCCAGAGAAAAAAGCAGAAATAATAAAATTATGGAAAGAAGCGCAAGAATTAACTTTTGTTTTTGGTAAAATTATTGGTACTTTAAATAAAAATTCAGAAATTAAATCATTTAATTAAAATTTAGAATTAAAAATTTAAAATTATTTATGAATAGAGACTTAAAATACATTATTGCGTTTATATCAATAATAGCGATACTGGTTTTGCTTTATTTTGGAGCAATTTTGCCTTTTATTAAAGCAAAATTGTATATTCGGGCAATGAATAATCTTCAAGCTCAGCGAATTAGGACTCTTGACGAATTTAAGAAAAATTTCGATACGGTTTTAAATTATTATTCTCCGGTCGGACAGGAAGAAGTTGTCAGATTTTTAGCTCAGGAAATCGTCGGTGGAATGATTTATCAGGAACAGCAAGAGGCGGTATCTCGCGAATTGGTAAATTACATCGAACCGCGCTTAATGATGAATAATTCGAAACATTTAGTGCTTTTAACCATGATGCACGGCAAAATGTTTAATATCTATCATAATAAAGAGGATTTAGTGAAAACCGAGGAATATTATCAAAAACTTTTAACTCTTAATCCCAAATCTCCTCAGGCGCTTTACGGCCTTTTTGATATTTATTGGAAAACCGGTAATGTTGATAAAGCAAAACAAATCGGCGAAATTATTTTGAGATATTGGCCGGAAGATGAGAAAATAAAAGAAATTATTAAATCATTATGAAAAAGATTCTAATTACCGGCGGAGCCGGTTTTATCGGTTCGCATTTATGCAAAAGATTATTAGATGAAGGCAACGAAGTTTTATGCGTAGATAATTTTTTCACCGGCAATAAAAATAATATCTTGCCGTTTTTGGATAATAAACGTTTTGAATTATTAAGGCATGACATCACTTTTCCTTTATATGTGGAAGTTGACGAGATTTACAATTTAGCTTGTCCCGCTTCGCCGATTCATTATCAGTTTGATCCGGTTCAGACAACAAAAACATCGGTTCATGGTGCAATAAATATGCTTGGTCTTGCCAAAAGAACAAAGGCTAAAATTTTACAAGCATCAACTTCAGAAGTTTACGGCGACCCGGAAGTTCATCCGCAACCGGAAAGTTATTGGGGCAGGGTGAATCCTATTGGCATAAGGGCTTGCTATGATGAAGGCAAACGTTGCGCCGAGACATTGTTTTTTGATTATTGGCGTCAGCATAAAGTGAAAATAAGGGTTGTCAGGATTTTTAACACCTACGGCCCTAATATGCATCCGAATGACGGCCGAGTGGTTTCAAATTTCATTGTTCAGGCGCTTAAAGGGGAAAATATTACAATTTACGGCGATGGTAGTCAGACAAGGTCTTTCCAATATGTTGATGATTTAATTGAGGGAATGATTAAGATGATGAACAATAGCGAGGAATTTATCGGGCCGGTTAATTTGGGGAATCCTAATGAATTTACTATTTTAGAGCTCGCCAAAAAAATTATTGAAATAACCGGTTCAAAATCAAAAATAATTTTTGAACCATTGCCGGAAGACGACCCGAAACAACGCCAACCGGATATATCTTTAGCCAAAGAAAAATTAAACTGGGAACCAAAAATAAATCTGGAAGAAGGTCTCAAAAAAACAATAGAATATTTTGAAAAAATATTAAAATAAATGTGCGGCATAGCCGGAATTTATCAATTTAAGAACGCGGATAAGGCGGAATTAAAGAAAGCGGTTGAAAAAATGAATCAGGCGCAGGCGCGCCGCGGCCGGAGACGGTCGGTGCTCTTCGGAGCGTAATGGGGCCATGGGGTCCGCCTGCCCGAGGCGTTGAGCGAGCTGTGTTCGCGTGCCCGCTCCCGCGTCCGGGGGTGGGCCGTTCCGTGTCTGGGGACGTCCGTCGTCTGTGGCCCCAACGTCGGACCACGACTGCGAGGTCGGTATGCACAGGAAAGACAAGGAGGCGTTCGTCGAGCAGGTGGCCGGGCTGCT
>QZGF01000016.1_pt1 | contig 38473 bp, 47 predicted proteins | sample 1990021 | NCBI WGS metagenome assembly QZGF01 (sample SAMN10076523, study PRJNA491371) | Subsurface metagenome, whole genome shotgun sequencing project. | isolation source: subsurface fracture fluid from borehole BE326-BH2 | place: South Africa: Beatrix Gold Mine | collected 2015-06-18 | reverse complement strand
CACGCTCCGGGAGTGAACCAACGAAGCGAAGCGAGCCAGGCGCAAAGAGTGAACCATGAAGCAGAAGCGAGCCAGATGTGGAAAGAGATCCGAATTGGAAGAGCGAGCCTATGGATGAAAGTGAACCTGTCCAAACAAGCGAGCCAGAGTCCATGAGTGAACCACAGCACTGAAGCGACCACAACAAACCGATCATTCTAACGAGAGAATAAGCATGGAGACACTTACGACCAATATCTATATCACCCGCTCCAGACTGGTAAAGGAGCTGTCTTCCTCACGCGAAGGAAGATACTATCTCGATCGTTTCACGAACCTTCCAGAAAACCAACAGGAGGACATTCTGGAACTGATCGAGATCATCGTCACCAAGCTTCGCCAGGTCGGAATCCTGAGCGCCATGGAATTACTGACAAAACTGGGAAGCTTCCTAAATGAGAAGGAGGTCAGGGCGTGAAAAGGTTATTCATCTTTATGCTGTTCGTGGCTGCCGCAGTAGGATCCGCGAGCGTACAGGATCAACATAAAGTATTTCTCCCATTCATAGCGGTAGGAAATATTTATCCTGATAAAAGGTTTGGGATAGCCAATTATTCGGTCGCGGACGCCGCTTCCTTAGGTTTCTATAACGATGGGCGCTATATTTCCCATCAGAGTCAAGTCCCTCCTGATCCGAATTCTTCAACATTTTTCGTCAGGCCTTCTAGCATCACAAGCCCTAAAGTGCGTTGGTGCACTGTAGCATATAACATTGCCGGCAGGCCTGATCGTTGTGCCAATCCTGATGGTTCGGTGATCGCTGCCCAAGATGGATGGGTAGATGAGGATGCCTTTAGAAATTTCTTGGAGAACCATCCCGGAAAGGCATGGATTATTGGCAATGAAGCGTTGTGCGGTGAACCATGTGGCGATGGTTTGAATCCCAACGAGTACGCTCGATGGCATCGCGCCGCTTATACATTCATAAAGTCTGTTGATCCATCCGCAAAAGTCTCTCAATGGGGAACGATTGGACTGGGCGATGGAAATGTGGAAGGTGGCGGGGATCCTGAAAAGGAATTTTTACTGCAATTCTGGGGGGAATATAGAAGGATGTACGGCGAACCTCTGCCCTCAGATTTCTTTCCGATCCACCATTACGGTTGGCCGGGAACATGGACTTTGGAACTTCAAGTAGAGGCCATAACGGCATGGGTCGAATGGCTAGATAGTCATCGAGGAACAGAATGGGTGGGGCCGCGGGATTATTGGCTAACGGAGTATGGAATGCCGGCATGGAGAACACCTATTGAGCCAGAGGAAGCCTATCGTTATATGAACGAGGTAACCAGATGGCTGATGACTAATCAGATCGGAATTTCATGCTGGGCATGGTGGCCTTCTTCTAACGTGAACTGGCCGGATAAATCCGTCCGTTTGCTGGAAAACGGAATTCCTACCGAACTCGGTAGGCTGTATTATGATCTGTCAATATGGAGGCCATGATATATGAAGCAGGAGGACAACGAAAAGGAATTGAGACGCGCAGAAATACTATTCCTCAGAGCGCGCGCACTGCATAACCTAGACAAGCAACAAGCAGAGAAGCTGCGCGATGAGGCAGAGAAAATCTTTGATCGTCTTGAGAAGAAGCTAGAGGAGAATAGACATGGGTAAAATGATAGGAAGCTACCCAACGGTATATAACATAGGTCATAAAGTTATTTTAGATATATTCAAAAGCAGTGTTGTTATAGAAGAAAAGGTGGATGGTTCACAATTTTCATTCGGCATTGTGGAAGGCGAATTAAAGTGTAGAAGTAAAAATAAACAATTAATGCTAGATGCTCCAGAACCTATGTTCATTAAGGCTGTTGAAACCGTTAGAAAAATAGAGAGTAAATTACATCCTGGTTGGATTTATCGTTGTGAATTTCTTGGTAGTAATAATCACGTTACGTTGGTATATGATAGACCACCAAAAGATTATCTTATTTTATTTGATATTATGATCGGAGAGGAGGTTTATTTACCTTATAACGAAAAGAAAAGAGAAGCTGAAAGAATCGGATTGGAGTGTGTGCCTCTTTTATTTGAAGGTATAGTAGAATCTTTCGATATATTTAAACAATTATTGCAGACTGAATCTATATTAGGAGGGGTTTCTATAGAAGGTGTAGTTATAAAGAATTACTCTTTATTTACTACGGATAAGAAGATAGCTATTGGGAAATATGTTTCTGAAAAATTCAAGGAGGTTCATAATACTAAATGGAAAAATAATAATCCAAAGACTACAGATATTATAGCCGACATAGTCCTTAGATATGGAACAGAGGCCAGGTGGGCGAAGGCTGTTCAGCATCTAAAGGAATCTGGAATGTTAGAGGGTTCACTAAAAGATATTGCACTTTTAATTAACGAGGTTCCTGATGACATATTAAAAGAATGTGAAGATGAAATAAAGGATTTATTATTCAAATATGCTTGGCCTAAAATTCGTAAAGGAGTTACTAAAGGCTTACCTGAATGGTACAAGGAAAAGCTTATTAAACTATCCTTCATCAACAATTCGTAATAACTAGAGGAGAAGACATGAGTAAAAAGCATCTACTATGGATTATCCCGCCTATCCTTTCATGGATCCTCTTCCGTCTGGATAGATATGCAATATATGTCGGGGACAAGATGATTCTTGGAAACGTGTCAGACATGAGCATCATGTATAGAGACCCCCCTTTCAGAGTCTAAGCTGCCGTTTTGATTTGGGAATAGGAGACTGAGACATGAGAAAGCTTCTTGAGCATATCATCGTTGTTTGGATGGCTATGAACATCCTAACGGCCTGCTCCACCGCTCCGATTGCCGAAGGCCAAGTCCTGGCATTGCATCCAAAAGCTACAATGGAGGGCATTCGTGCGGCCCTCAATGCTGCGCCGGGAACCGCGGTGCTGTGGAAAGACGGGCTGACATTGGTCGTCTGGCGCGTCGCAGAAGGATTCGGCTTCGCTTGTCTGAACTGCAACGCCGGCGATCCGATTGCACTCTTTTACCGCATCACCGGTGGCAAGGGTAATTTCGTCCTGCCCCAAACAATGGCGCAATTGGCATCATACCTGCGACAGAACGGATGGCAGGAAGTGATCGCCGGTGCGCCGTCTGTGATCCAAACCACTCTCAGCAGCAGTCCGCCGATCATCGGCATTCTGTTGCTCCCGATCGGGGTAATCCCCGAAGAAGCATTCGGTACGGAGGTGCTAGAATGAACGCACAGATTCCAGAAGCGTATTCTGATTTTGTCGCGGTTCGTTCAAAGGCCCTCAATATCCTGGGTGAATATGGAAAAAAAGACGTATTGGCGTACCTGGCATTGGAAATCAAAAACGGCAACATCACAGACTGGGAAGCCGATTACATCTGCCGCGAGGCGAACATCGAACCGCCGATAGAATGGTAGAGTTTCGCCGAGTAGATACCGTTCATGCGGCCATACGACAGGCAGCACGTGCCGCCGGTTATGGCTGGATAGACACATCCAATCAAGGGGATGGATGCCCGGACGCGTTTTGCCTCTCCCGAGGCGGACGTTGGCTGGCGATAGAGATCAAGTCGCCCGGCGGAAGACTCACCGCAGCCCAGAAGGAACTGTGGTCATCCATGCCGAACGCTCCATGGGCAATCGTCCATAGTTTCGAAGAGCTGGTTGCAAAGCTCGAGGAGTTGGATCAATGCTGAAGGATCTGTTCAATCTATTTCTTCTTCTACTGTTGTCTGCGTCGCTTCTGACGCTTGGATGGGTGATACTCGCGCGCTAACAGAATCCGCCGCCGGGACAATAAAATATTGTCCCGGCGGCTTAAGAAAGGAGAGAGAGGAGAATTACCCCCTCATTCCATTATACTATGAATAGGTTCGAATTAACAATTTTCAGAATTTGGCATGAGCTTTTTTGGGAACAGTGGGTGGGAATCCTCCCTTATTCCTATGCGGCAGTGGATAGATTTGTCAATTATCATCATATGCCAACTATCTCGAATCATCCACTGATAAAGGTCAAAGTCGGTGATGTGATCTGGACATGGTGTTCCCTGTCCGGGCAGCGTGAACAACACCGCTATGATGGCTTTCGCCTCATTTGTCTTTGTCCACGCCATTGTGAACAGCGAGGCGAAAAGCCCAACACAGATGACTCTCATAAAATGCTTTCCGCTTCGTGACGATCCCACGGCGCTCGGCGCGGCGAGGTCATTGGCGATCGCTTCTTCGATCCAGGCGCTTTTGCCGCTATGAGCTGGAGTGCCGCGGATCACGATTACCACATCGGCAATATCAATCAAAGGTGACAGACTTTCCAAAACAAGCCTTTGTATAGTAGCCTTATTAAATGAAATGAGCTGGATACTACGTCGCTTGGTATCCAGCTCCGCCAGGTCTCCGTTCAAGATCAGTATCTTCTTACCGTCCATCCTGGCGCAGCGCCGCGCAAAGTCATTCCAGCAATCCCACAGCCAACGCTGCGGCCTGCTGGCGTGATAGACGCCGCCGTCATCTAATTGCAACGTTGGTGGCGCTAGCGCCACCGTTGAATTAATATGCGTGTCAGATACGATGAGGATATGTTCCATATCAAATGGTCGGGAGCCCTGCAATGGAGAAGTAGTTATACCTACCGTCAGTATAAAGATTAAGAGCAGAACCGCTATTCTGATAGACTTCCACATAAACAACGTCATTGATATTCAAATAGGCGATAAAACTTATCGCTATACTGGGGCCATATAGATTGGTTGATGTGTTGATCTGGTCGTTACGAGAAGGATATGGCCGTAACCCATTGATGTTCACTGCGAGCGTTATATTTTCACCAACTGCAAATGCGGTATTCTGCGCGAACAAGATAGATGCAACCCCTATGTAAGTTGTGCTGACCGGCGCGACGAATTTCCATGCCGCCCCCGTCGTCACCGCGCCATAAGTATCCTTGACCTGTACGTTGTAATCCACAATTGTCCACGCGTTGTTAGGAATAGATTGCGCCGTATCTCGCTTATAAGTGGCAATGATCGGTGCGACGCGAGCAATCATACTCTCAACTCCCTTCTGGCCGTCAGGTAGGCCTCATCCGGTGTCTCCAAGTCGTATTCCCAAATCCCGATCGGTTCGCGTTTGAAGTAGGCACGAATGCGCGCCATGCGCAAGGCGTCGTCCCTGCCGAGGCCCCCGGTGTGCCAATACACGCCCAGGATTTCGACCGGCTGCGCGTATGGAATATAACAGATAAAGTCTATCTTCACGCTGCCGCGCAGCGTGCGCGGCCCCCAAAGACCGAACTGAAATTGGAAGGGGATCTTCAGCCGCATCAACGCCAGGGCGAAGTAATATTCCGGCTTTGTCGCCCAGCTTCCTTGCACCAGGTAATTGTCTCCGGTCGGCATCTTTCATGCGTCCACCAGCGCGATTTCGATCAGATAACGTTCCACATTGCCACGATCCCGCTCTCCGAAATGCTCCCAGACCGGCCTGATCTTCAGGCCATCTACAAATACGCTCAGGCCATCCAGAGATGCGATCATGCTGGTCATGGTCACAGGCCCCGTCAACGCCCGCAACGCAGCCAGCGCGTTGTACTTGCTCAGCGCGGTTACATACTCGTCCGGTTGTCCGAGCAAATCCACATCGCGGTCTTGCAAGCGGGCTAGCAGTACGGTTCTGTAATCCTGCTCGAAGCGCTTTACTGCGTCAATGGCAAGAGTTTCTAACGATGGCGTATAGCTGTTATTATTTGCATGGAATATAACGCCTACGGTCAGCCGATTCGAATCTACACTGATCTCATAAGCATAAGTTGTTGTAGGTGAGCTGATTGTGATCGCATTAGAAACAACGGGAGTGGCAGAAAAATATGTTCTCAGGTTGTAATAGAGCGTCGCCGTTTCTCCATCTAATGGGGGTTCTATGAGAAATTTGAGTTTCTTGTAATGCTTCTGAATATCGTTCATCCCGAGGTAATAGTAGCTACTTCTCAGGATTCCGCCCCAGATGAATGGATAGAAATAATAATCTGTATGGGGATGATTGACCGGATCAATCGAGAGCGGCAACCACATGATGTCTATGCCGCAGGTGAACCATAGGCGGTCTATCAGATTCCCTGGAAGACTCTGAACATAGAGCGATCGGATGCGCAATCCAACATCTGGAGCCACGAACAGATCATGCCATCCCTGATCGTTATAAGCCATCACGCTAGAATATCCATCTTTCCCGGCGTCTATAGCCGCAATGAGCATACCGGGATAGGTCACAAGAGCCGCGATTTCGCCACGGCGTTCTTTGGGAAGTGACATGTCGCCCTTATTGGGTCCGATGTTGTCGAAGACCCCTTCATAGTAACGGATCACCGTGTCATGCCACGCGAAAAACAGGTAACTTCCTTTTGTCGTCTTGGCTTTTCCGGTGCGATAATCATGGCTGACGCGCTGTTCTTCTGTGCTGATACGAAAAGCGCGCCCGTTGTAAATCCTATGTACAGAACCCTCTTTCAGCACATGTACATTTCCAAGCTCGCCGTATTGGGTCAATCCCGTGATTCGCTCATATAGATCGCCGACGTTCCCATTTGCGCCGTCGAACGCCTTGAATGTTAGCGAAGGGCTTGCCGGGAAGCTTCCCGTAAAGTCTATCGCTGCCGCCTTATACAGTTGCGGCGGGAAGCCGGCCTTCGCCCCCCACACGAAGTTTCCTGCTTCATCCCCGGCGTACAACAGATGGCTGAACTTCCCGGTCTCCGCCGCGCTCCCGCCTACGTAAGAACCAAAGTCAGACCAATCCCATGTCCATGTCCCGGCGTTGTTGTATTGCACCAGGCGTATTAATGCAGTGCTATCGCCGGTGGCAAAATAGAGCGCGCCGTTCGCTGCAAGAATGTCCTTGACGATCGCACCGCTGCTGCCGTAAAGCTTGGTATAAAAGTCCCCAACCTCAAAAAGCTGATCTCCTTTATGAATGATGGCGTACTCTGATGATCCGGCAACCGGGATCACATCCCATGGTTCATTGACCGTGAGCGTAGTAGCGTCATTGTAGACCACAATCCGCCATGGTCTTGCCTGTTCGCTTCCTGTGCCGCGCACGATCTTCACAATGCTCCCCTTATGAGCATTCGTAGCCCATGCACGCGAAGTGTCCTGGAGCGTAGTTACAGTCTGAGTGCCCGTCGCAACGCCGTTAATATTATGGGCGCCGTTCCCGAACAGCCTGGACGGCGTCGGCGTGGCCGCCCCGTCATCATACTCCAGCGCTACATACAAAGCCCCCTTATATTCCGCGAAATGAGCGCGTATGCTTTTCAACCCCGGCTGACCGGTCTTTTTCTCATCGTCAACAACGCGAAAGAATAACGCCTGGGTGGTAGAAGTCCAACTGCTCCCTTGATCGGTAGAAAAATATGCGCTACCAACATAACTATTCGTCATCAACACCGCTGCATTTGGATTCAGCCCCGCGTCTTTGATGACCACAAAATATTGCGTTCCGGCTTTGAGCTGTATTGAGCCGGAAGTGAATAAAACCCTCTTCAATTCCCATTCATAGGGGTTTCCAGATGCACTAACATACCCAGAATACAGAACGGTTGTCCCCGGCAATCCACCCACGCTCTCGCGTATTTCGATCAGGTAAGACGCCGAAGTAACACCGGAAAGGCGCATCTGGACAAAATAGAAATAGGCAGGAAAGAAATCCGCCGTAGGTGTGAAAGGCGCTGCCACCCAGTTGCTGTTGTTAATCGTCTGGCTGACGTATCGAAAAGGGAAACCATCCTCATCAAAACGCGGCCAGACTCCAGCTTGTCCTCTGTGAGAGGCAGAAAGGATATAATTCGGCAGTCCACCCAGGAACGCCTTACTTCCGCGCAGCGTATTGATCCCGTTGGCAGAATAATACATGCTGGAGTCTTTGTCAAAATCTTCGCTTCCCCTCCCGCCTCCCCATTCGTCCTGCACTACCGTCTCATACGGCAAGTCCAGGTCACTGTATTTCTCCAACCCCTGGGTGATCTTGATCGTCCCGCTCTCGATGGGTGTGCGATCGAAACCCAACGGCGTGGCATTGCCCTTGTTATCACACAGCACTAATCCGACATTCGTCCCCCCGCCGCTCAATACGACGTGATGTGTGCTTCTTTCATTTCCCGGAGATGCAGTGGGTGTCATAGCAAAGGTACTCTCGGCGTTCTATAGAGCTTTCTGATCTTCTTGTTCTGCGCCAGCAGGTTATTCCGATTAGCAACCGCCTCGTTCAGCATTTGCAGGAAGATCGGATTATCTCCACCAACGCGTTGCAGACGCCAGCGCCAGGCATGAACCGCCGCACTCCATACTAGAAGTGGCAGATCAACATAATCGCTGATGACGCTGCTATCTGAAGTAACTTCTGCGTGCGGCTTCTCGTACCACAGGCGGATCGTCTTCCCCTCGTCCGGAATTCCGCCGTCGAATTCCAACTTCCCGTCGAATTCACGCCATAGCAGCCACGGAATATACGGATTCGCATCCGCTGTGTCTTCGGCAATCTCTACACGTTTGATGTTATAGACACCAGCAGGAAGCGAATAACTAGATGTGTTCTTGGCCGTTGTCAGGCTGGTATCCACAGCAGGCGTAGAACCAATATCCTGTAACGCCTGATTGATGAACTGGAATAGCATCTCACGCGGCCAATCCCCGTTGATGACGCTATAAGAGATGCTGCTCCCGGGCGCACCGGCAAGCGCCGGTGAGAACGTAAACGTCCCCGTGGTATTGACGAAATCGGTGATCTTCCGGCTGTTGTTGGCATAAGTCCCGCCGGTAATGAACAGCGTTCCATCGTTCCAGAAGTCGTCCGGCTCAGTCCTGGCGCTATCCACAAGCGTCGTCGTCGTCCCGGCAGCCGTCGTCGTGGAACTGCGCAAATATCCGAGGACTTTTGCCAATTCCAAAGCAGCCTTGAAGAGTGTCGTCATTTACTTCCCCTTTTTCTTCTTCGCGGCTTTGGCCTTCCTACTTCTGGCGGCTGCGGCTTTAGCGGCAGCTCGCTTCCTCTCTGCGGCAGCCCGCCTTCTACCTTCTGCGGCCATCTCCTGGAAGCGCTTCTTCCCGTATGTGCCACGTCCGATTTCTGCCGCAAGAGCTGCCGGATTGCGGACGCCCCTTCTCCTCAGTTTTTCCTTCAAGGCGGCAAATCTTCCGCCGCCGCTGAGCCTCATAGACTTAGCCATAGCACACCTCCGCATCCATATTATAACCAAAATAAGTTCGGAAAATCATGATGGGAAATATTTCTCTTCTCCTCACCTGCTCCGCCCATTACATGCGGATTGGCCGTCGAGGCCACAGCCGACGCGAGGCTTCCGGAGACGACCACCGATCCGTATTGGACAATCGGCGGCGCCGTCCCGGCGGTTGCATAGGCGACAACCGGCGTTATGGGGATCGAACCCAAGACGACATTGGGAGCGACCGTACTAGCGATGCAGGCGGCGATTGTCGGAGTCAGCGTTAGAGAACCGAGAATCGCAATCGGCGCTACTGTTCGGGAGATGCAGGACGCTGCTCCGGGCGTCACGCTAACGCCGCCTCCGGTTTGCGCCTTGAATACCGCGATAGCGCCGTACATTTCATCGCCGGTATCCGTGCAGGAGAAGGTCGTCGAATACGTCCCGGTCGCGGTCAACAGGCGCTTCGCGCCCACGCAGGCGGCGCGGTTATTGAAATTGACCGGATGCGCATAGATGACTTCGCTGAAGCTATCGCTATAGCTCCTACCGCCATCTGCATTGATAGCGCCGTCCACAACGAAGAACGCAATGGCCAAGGCATCTGCTTGCGAGGTCGTCGCCGTTGTCCCGCTGGGTTGAGAAGTAACTACTGTAGCCAGGTTGCTCTCGTCCTCCGCCGTTACGTCCAACGGGCTGGCGGCAAACGGCCCGGCAAATTCCATCACGATCCCGCGTCCGTTTCCCGGCGGCGTACTCTCGCTGCTGGATACGGACGTTTCTCCACCAGAGGCGATCTTGTAGTACCATACAGCCCCAACATTGCCGGTGTTTTCCGGCGTCGAGGTGAGCATCGTCCACCCGGTCGGCGTCCCCCACGTCGCGCCACTAGCCAATGTGCTACTGCGACCGACGCCAAAGATCAGCAGGTTTCCCGCAGTCGCCGCGGTAAAATTTACCGTTACTATGCCGGAAGAAACACTGTTCTCGACCGCCTGGACAGTATCGCCAAAAGCCATTAGAGCCTATACGCCTCGTCTTTCAAGATATGTATGCCGATCGGTTTCCCGACTTTGACACGCAGCGCTTGGGTAAACCACAAGCGCGCAAGTTCCAGCACCGCGCCACGATCCGCGCCGTTCAGCTCGAACGCGTCCTCTGGAATCGCCAGCGCCCGCTTCATGTAATCCATAGCCACGCCATGAGGCGCAATAGAATGCTCATCAATCAGCTCTTCCGGAATCTCACCACTCCTGCGAACTTCAAGAATGCGCAGAATCGTCGCCGGATAGATCTCAGATGGAAGAAAGGCGTACCATTCGAAATGGTCTGGACGATTTTCGCGTCTAGCATAGGCCATAACGTCGTACTTTCCGCTAAAGCCGTTCAACAATTTTCGCAGGAAGCGCATGTTATGCCTCCGTGAGTCTGATCTCGAAGTTCTGGATCGTTAGAGTCTGCCCATCGCTCACCACGCGCGCCCCGCCTAGGCTGGCATAATGGTACACCAATCGGCTGCCGACCGTGACATTATCATCCGTGATAACCGCGTAGGTCGCCCCGGCGCTATCCGAGGGGATCGGCCCTCCGCTGGCCGTCCACACGATGTCCTTGATCTGCACATAGGCTATATCATTGGTGTCGTCTTCGGTAAGAACGTCAAAGTCCGTGGCGTTTCTGGCAATGGCAATGCCACCACTTGTATAGCCGTTTCCGGCAGCAATCTCCGTGAGGTCGGCCATCGTATTCGTGTCCGGCGTTGGCGTGCTTTTCACCAATGCCATATAGTAATTGGTCGTTGTAGGCGCAGTGTTTCGAGACCACAGGGCAAGGGCTGCGTATTTTCCCTTATTCGTCCATCCGGCCATTTCGAACTCCTTATCTTATCCACGCGCCAGGTACGTCAAGGCATCCGTAGCGCCGTCACAAATATAGTATAGTAAATTCAGGTTGCTGATATTCAACTGCGGGCTGATTGCCCCTGGGGCAAGTTCGAGTCCGGTGGTCGTGTCCGTTGTCCCATCCGGTTTTGTCACCCCGGCTCCGCCGATGTACACATTCCCCGTGTTTGCTTTGCGCGCGGCAAACACAACCACGCGACAAGGAACGTTCGGCATCTGTGTTGCGACAAGACTGCCCGCAAGCTCACCACTGACAACACGGTTATATACCTCCATGATTATTTCCTCCTGTAGATCAAACTCTCTGCACTTCTGGCAACAAGGTCATATCCAAGTGGAGTGAACTCCACTCCGGGCATATGACCAACCACGACCCATTCGGGTGGGGATTCCTTGAAGGCTTTGCGCCATGCCTCGCGTCTCTCCGGAGCATTTTCGCGGATCTCTATCTGCTCGGTCATCCCTCCGAATGGCGGCTTTTGAGCGTGAATATAGATTCCGCTGTGAATCCCATTCACCCATAGGCGTCCCGGCTTGTCCCTCAGCCACTTCCCGATCTCCTGCGCCTCCAAGTTTATGTCCCGAAGGCCGGGATAGAAACGGCGCCACAGATCGCCGATATAGAACAGACTGCTAAACGCCTCTACCAACAATAATCCTACCACAACATCTCCGCTTTGAAAGACCGGAGCAATCCATCCCGCAAGCGGAAGATAGTGATTCGACCGGATAGCTATCCCGCATATCATCAACAACATATAGGCAATTACCGGCGTCCAATAAATGTAATCCGGCCGTAAAACAAAAGCCAGAAACAGCCACGGCAAGATGTAAACCGCACCCTGCGCCGGCGTGTGCAGATAATCCGCCCCGGCCTTTAGCAACCTTCGACGAAAATCCGTCATCCGTTTTGGAAGCGTGAGATTCGCCTCTACCAAAATCTTCCAGTAATCGTTTGCCAAGAAATAGATCAGGACGGCTGCAACACCGGCCAGAAGCGAAAAAGAAAACAGTGGAAGAAACCAACCGCGCAAGATCGGATAGAGCAACGTGAACACCAATTTCGGCTCGAAGGATATTGCCGCGAAGACCAACGCCGTGCTGATCCACGGATTCTGCCAGACCAGTGCAAGGAATATCCATCCGGCCGCCTGTTGCCCAACATTGCCGTGAAAGCCGAACATCCATCCGCTGTTGACCAAGACGATGAACGCCGCACCACTCCAGCCACCGACAAGAATGCCGGGAATGGAAATCAACAGGTGATGGGCAAACCTCACCCGTGCAATATCTTTTCCGACCAGCCTCGCAATTGCCCAATACCAGTAATGGATCATCGGCGATTTACAATCCAGGTAATCTCTTCCATACCTCGCGCCGGTAAATCCCATCATGTTGAACAACGCCCAGTCCGGATCAATGCTCATCCGGCTATAACGCAAAGCATAATAGGCTGCCAGAATAAGAAGAAGAAGCCTATCCATGGCTCAGTTCCACAAACGTATTCCCGATCTCGCACAGTCGCAGACCATACTTCTTGACGACCTTATCTACCGCCCGCGTAACCTGCGGCAAATCGCCGTTGTAATCATGCACCGCGATATAGTCCGACACAGGGATAGTCTTCTCCAGATCGTTCAGCACAACATCATAGGAATGCCCGCCATCAATAATCGCCAAGGCGAAGAATGTATCCGGCTCCCAATCCCTACTGTCCGTGATAATGATGCTCACGTTTTCCAGCCCATGGATGTTTTCCAGGAAGACTATCATCGGGTCGCGATACTTCAGATCTTCCTGGTAGAGTTTCACCAAATTGGGGTCTTCTTCAGCGCATACGTCGAAGATGTCCAAAGCGTAGATTTCTCGCTCCGGGAACGCCATGGCTAACTTCCTAGTCCCTTCGCCGCCCAGACAACCGATCTCCACGATCGGCCATCCCTTGGTCAATTTAGGCTTGAACCATTCGATGAGAAGATCATAGTTTGCCAGCGTCACGGTATCGCCTCCGCAGGGTCTTCGTCTATCCGCGTCCCGATGACGACGTTTTGCATCACCCGATATTCTGCGTCGTTCATCCTGGCTACATACCATTCGGCGAAAGCGCTCTTCACATGTAGCCCGGCGCTTTCCATGAGAAGGCGCAACCAGTAAAGAGTGAAGCCGCTGAGATGCGGTTCATGATCCATGCCGTACAGATTTAGATAAACGATCAGAGGCAAATTGTCTTCGGTGAGTATCTGCTGCGCAATCCACTCCAAGCACGGCGTGATGACGACAAGTTCTCCACCGATTTTCAATGCCTTTTTGTACATTTCGATGATCTTAGGTGCTTGGGTTCTCTTCGCCTGCTGCAACAGGTGATCCAAGACGATCATGTCGTACTCGCCCTCTTTGGGCGGGAAGTCATCCACGATCTCGGTTCCAACTCCCCCATACCTCTGTCGAACTCGTTCAACGTCTCCCTGCGCTAATACCTTTCTCTTCATGTAAGTATTCCTTGTAATCTTTATATTCGGTCGCCGCGGGTTTGACATGTCCACATAGGATCGTGGTATCCACCCATGGGCGAATGCCAACATTGGCCGCCAGTTCCCAGAAGTGATGATCCTCTGTTCTGCCGTACTCCATCGCATAGAACGGAAACGCGCGGTGGTCATCCTCAGCAGGCTTTTTGACGCGCATGATGTGCCATTCCTGATTGACCATCTCCACCAGTCCATGCGGCTGAGATGCCAATTCTGGAATATTCCTGTTATAAATTGCGCTTCTGTGGATAGCCATCAAAGAACCGTTTGGACGCACGAACACCTCATGCTCTTCTAAAATTCTCTCATATACCGAACGATGCACAAGGGTACATCCCATCCCAACGCTATCCACCTGGATCAAAGATCCATAAGGATAATCATACAGAGCGTCATATCCCACCCCGTCTTTTGCGCGCAGATAGGCAATCGGATTCTTGGGTGGGTTGGGGTTGAAATACAATCCTGCAACGGCTTCTTTTTCTAACGCCAGCAGGCGCGAGATCACATCGTCCGGCGGAATCGTGTCGTCGTCGAACCACATCAGCCATTCTGCTTTCCATCCGTTATCCGGGTTGCCCTCCAGAAATCTACCGGTGATCGCCTGGCGATTGGCATCTGTTTTCATGAACCTTCCCTTGTCGCCGCCAACGATATTGTTCTTATTGAAGTCCGGCAGCGCGCTGCCGACGGTCATGATTTGCCCGATCTCTATTCCGTTCTGTTGCTCGCGCAACAGAAGGCCAAGCATTCTCCCCCACCACATAGAATATTGAACCGAGCCACACGCAATTCCGATGTCCACTTTGGGTCGTTCGCTCACGGACGTCCTGCCTCCCAATCTTCTAGTCTTCCCTGCTCGGCGTACCAGGCGCGCTGGCGGCGATGAAACTCGCAGTACGCGTTTTCCATCGCCGCCTTCATGGAGAGCCTCATCAGTTCGCCGTCTTCGTCCGATTGGAAAGTGCTAACGCGGATCGTTACATAGCGATTGCATCCTTCCCGCTTGCACTTCACGATCGGACTGATTTTAGAGACCGCCATATTAAGACACGCCGGTCAAGATCGCATGTGCTTTCTGCTGACGCAAGCAGAAGGTAAGCTCCGTGACCACTTCCGCGCGTTCGTAATCGCCGGTCTTGGCTAACTCCTCCCACTGGAAGGGATCATAGGTCACGAAACCGGCATGTTTCACGTCAACAATCGGGATGATCGAAGCCGGAACCCAACGCGTCATGACCAGGTCAACCACGCCGAACGGCGTGTTGATCCGATCAATATCCATGCCGACCTCTCGAGTATCCTGGCTCACGCGCAGAATGGTATTGCTGGCTACGCCGGTCGAATCATAGAAGTTCTTGATCTTCTGCTTGTTCACCGGGTTGACGAACGCCACCCACGGGCCGCCGCCACCGTTGTTATAAGCCGACAGCACTGCGTTCTCAAACGCAGCTTGCGACAACGAAGCGCCACTGACCTTGTTCGTGGTGATAAAACCTTGCAGACCGTTCATGATGCGACCCGTGGTAACAGAGCCGGTCGAAAGACCCTTCGAATAGAAGATGTGCTTCTCGATCTGTCGCATGGTTGCCGGCACCGCCTTATCCTTCTGATAGGCCATCTCATCAGCAATGCCATATTGCGAGAGCTTCAAATGCGACCGAGAAACCTTCACTTCCTGGTGAAAGATCTGCGTCACATTGCTGCCCGTAGTGCGGCTGGTGAATGCAATGGGAGTGCTTTCGGCGCCTTCCACACGTGCATTGGAGATGATCTCGATGCTTGCGTTCGAGTTGTGACTCGCAGCCGTAGAACCGGCGACGCCGCGGGTGACGGTCAAGACATTGGTTGTCAGGTTTGCACTAGACACCCAGAGATACTCATCATCCATTTTGAAGATGTAGCCCGGCTCATACAGGCTGGCATCCGTCACCGTAATTGTAGTTACGGTCGAGGTGATGCTGGCCGATTCGGCCAAGGTGTCAGACAATGGGGCATGAGTATCTTCGAGCCATTCGACGGTCTTGCTAGGCCAGTTCACGAAACGAAACTTTGCCGCAGCCCCGTCCAAACCACCCAGCGCAACAATTGCCGGGGTATCGGTAGGATCAATCAGACTGATTACGTCCGTGATTGCCCGACGATGCGTAGTGGTGTCGCTATATGTAGAAAATGGACTGTCAACAACAGCCATGGTAATTTACCTCCTTACAAGTTAAGCCCTTTCTGGCGATATTTCTGCCGAATTCGCATCGCCTCTTCACTTCCGGGTCTCACTTGTTGAATCTCACGTAGATATTGCGCCATAAGGTCGCCGGTCGGCTCGCCCTGTCCGATCACCGGAGCGCGCGCGCTAACGAGTGGCGTCCCTTGTGGCGTCTGCGACTTAGCTTTCCCTAGTCGCTCTGCTTTCTTCTTCACCGCGGCCTCGCGAGATTCGAGATATTCAATAGGGTCTGTCGTTCGAGTATTGATCATGGCGATTTCGGGATCGCCCTCCTCAAGATAGACACCATATTTCTTATCAATCTCCAAGGCGCGTCGGTTAACCGCTTCCACAAGAGGATCAAAAGCGGGAGTGGCACCCTCGTCTTCTATATCCTCTCGTTCAGAAAGTAAAAGATCGTTCACCACACGCTGCTTGACTTCATCCGGCATTTGCATACCTACGGCAGCATAACGCTCCTGAAGTTCGGCCAGTCGCTTCTCTACTTCCTTCCGCAAGCGGTCGCCTTTCTTATCTGACATGCTCTGGATCTTTCGCTCTAGCTTCTCCAAAGCCTGCTCAAGAAGGTCAACAGTCACAAATTGAGGTGCCTCGGCCGGCGGGACACCGCTCTGGATGTCTTCGACAGGTTGCTGCCCTGCATCCTGCTCGCCACTAAGGAATCCACCATTGAATTCGTCCATCTTATGCCTCCTACTTTAATTGTAACATTAATCCGGCGCGCTCCAATAAAACCCCTGCATAACAAGACGCAGCCATTCATCGAAAGTCATCGGCGGACGCTCAGCCTCATACACATCATGCAAAGCTTGCATTGAACCGTCCCCCAGACGACGGTTGGTAAGCGCAGAGCTGGCGAGATTCGCGATCAAATCCGGTGGGAAAAGATCGTAATTCACTTCATAAGGCGGAACATACAAATCCCCCAGCGCCTCTTCCTTCATCTTCTCCTCGCCAACGACGTAATAGCGCGCCTGCGGGCTAAGCTGCTGCTTTCGCTCGCGGTTCCAATCCCAGTAAGCCCGCAACTCCGGATGCTGCGCCAGGAAGGCGCGTCGCTCTCCCTTCGGCAAGCTATAGTATTGGCTTTGCGTCGCCCCGATCATCGGAAAGTACATCGCTTTCTCGGCCAGATAGAAATAGTATTCATGAAGGACTTCTGGCGGTGCGCCGGAAAGATAGCTGTCTTCATCAATAATATACGGAAGCAACTCCGGGTGTTGCATCAAGAACAACGCTTTGGCGTCTTGATAAGCATAATATTGCGGGTTATTTTGGCGAAACGAATCTCGCAGCGCTTCTGGCAACGACCAATAGATTTGCATCAGGTCACTGCCGGGAAGGTTCAGATACTGATCGTAAAGTGCGCTCAATTCCGGCGTTGGCAACACAACCTCGCCCATCCCACCCGGCGCAGTTTCCGGAACTACGCCGCGCATCGCGCGCACCCACTCGGCCAACGTTTCCGTGCTGATGCTGTCGTAGCTGCGGGTCTCCTTATTCAGAAAGCTATCCGTGAACAGATCGCCCAACTGCGAACGTAGGCTGCGCTTCTCAAGATCGGTGAGGTTATTATAGGATTCCCAAGCATTGGAGATCAAGAACTGGCGCATCATAGCCTCTGGGTCATCCCAATTTTTGAGCATCATACGCGCCTGATATTCGGGATGTTCATCGAAGAATTCGCTCAATCTTCCCTGGTCGGCGTATTGCTCGAACAGAACACGCAGTTTGCGTTGCTGCTCTTCTCCTTCCGGGAAGAAGTCCATCCAAAAGATCGAGGCGAAGTTACGCACCGCCAGTTGTTGGGCAGCGGTTCGTTCTGCAGCTTCCCACAGCGGGCCTCTCTTATCTACCATCGCCTGGCGGATCAGATCAACATCCGCGCCGTTTGCAGCCATGTTGGCTAACTCTCGCTGGATGTAATATTCATAAAGGAAGCCGCGGTAGGCTGCCGGGTTCTCCGCCGCGCCCAGCGCATTGGCAATGGTCTCAGGAATGTTGATCCCGCCGGGCGTAATAAAGCTGGTCAAGTTCTGTATCGTCGAGAAAATAGGATACCCGCCGATTCCGCTTCCATAACGGTCGCTCAGAACACCGGCGCGCTCTAGCGCCCATTGCAATGGAAGGCTGAACGAAAACACCGTACCGACCAAATCCATCGGCGTCTGAATCTCGGCTTGCACTTCTGCTTGAGCTTGCGCATAAGCCTGTTCCCAAATAGCACCGCTTTGGTTCTGCTTTGCCAGCCTCCCTTCTTCGGGCGTAATCTCCCCATCTTGGATCATCTCGTCAATGATATAGGACGCCCGGCCAACACGATTCGAATAATCCCGTGCCAACGGGCGGGTCACTTGCGCTAACATCCCCTCAAAGCCGAATATCTGATGCCACGGATCCACATAGATCGTGTCTCCCCAACCTTGCGGCATAAACGGAAGTGGGATTTGCAACTTTCCAGCCAGGCGCGCCGGAAAGCCTTCCACAGGTCTAGCGAGTTCTTCTTGCATTTCGCGGATGCGATTCCATTGCACAAACCATGCCGGACGATCTATCGCCGTCAGTATCCAATTCAACGCAGAACGCGTGTACCAGAACTGATAAGGAATGACCAGATTGGCAAGATTGTCTAGACCATAACGCCGATCATAGTCCAGCATTGCCATATTCACTTCGATATTCGCGTATTTCGTCGCTGCGAACTTCGCGTCTGACAATTGTCCGCGCACCCTCTCCGCCCAAGCACGCAGTGCTTTCGTCTGTTCCGGCGTCAATTCGAGCGTTTTTGCAGTTACCGCGCGCTTCGTCGGATCCAACAACACATCTTCTATGGCCTTTAGCAACGGCTCAACTTCCCTATTCCATCCTTGCAGGTTCATATCATACAATGGAATACCGGAGTGTCCATCCACCGTTCCTGGAGGCGCAACGCCAACGGCTTCCGTCTCAGGCCGTGCGGCGAATCTCTCCTCCGGCGGTTTATAGCCCGGTATGTCTTTAGTCCATCCCTGAAAGGCCAGGTTAAGACGTTCTTCCTCTATCTCGCCGGCCAGTCTCAGAACATCTTGCATAGGCGGTTCTGGAAATTCAGCTATGCGCAGCTCTTCGGGAAGCGCAATCCCCTTTTCCTCGGCGCGGCGTGCTAGGGCAGCTTGCGCAATCTGCGGGTCTATCTCCACAATTTCTCTGTAATCCGTCGCGGCATATTTATTGACGGTGTTCACCAATCTCCGATCAAATCCGGGAATCGGTTTTCCGCTCTCGTCTGCACTGGGAAGGCCATATTGTGCTGCAATGCGACGCAAATCATGTATTCGAGCGCGTTCTTCAGAAGTATATCCGGTTAGTTGATCGAGTAAACTGCGCCGCGCCTCCTCAACCCATTTCGTTGCCGGAGTAACTTCCGCGACCGTCGGAGCAGAAGCGCCGCCAGAAGCTTCAATTCTTGCAGCCCGTGCATAAACTTCACGCGCACCGGCGAGGTTTTCTGCCAAGCGACGTGCCATTAGGGGTTGATAGGTCTCGCGCCGGAATCTTTCCCACGCCGGCCCACGCTGCTCACGTGGCATCTGCTCCAATGACAAACGGAAATCTTCCACCGCAGTATACAGTTCGTCGGTAAGTTTGCGAACGTTATCCAACCAACCACGGGCAACCGTAGCCGCTTCCTCGCCATAACGTGCGGCGATCATCTCGACCACTTTATCGTTCCGTGCCGCTTGTATCTCAAGCGCTTTAGTGTTGGTCTCGACATATAGCTGCCGGTTCTTTTCTCTCACTTCCGCCCAAAGCTGGCTGATACGCGCCCATTCGGCGCTTGTCGAGTCCTTCCCCTTGAGTTTAGCAGACTCGGCACGCAACCTCTTGTAATCATCGAGAACCGTATCGTAAAATCCACGCCACAGATTATGCTCATCGAGCGCGGTATTTGCCAGGAATCTCCCGTATGCGCTATCCAGTCCGAAGGCCTCCGCAATTCCGGCATACATCGCCTGTACATTTTCGCTCAGCTGGCGGTAAGCGACTCTTTGCTTCTCATATTGCCGGATCACCGCGGCGCCGATCTCATCCCCGCTAACGCCGGTCTCTTTCACGCTAAAAATAGCGTCCCACTGCTCAATATCATAGATGCGCTGTTCGTAATGCATCTGCGCAATTTCATCGAAAACGGACAGCGTACCCAGAGTTCCCTCTTTAGCGCCCTTATTCATTGCTTTTTCGAAGCGCGCCATGACTTGTTCTCTGTGTTGTTTTGTGAATTCTCGGCGCGCTTGCTGTGCGATTTCATCGAAACCGGCAAGGATTTGATCCGTTGTTGCCCCCGGGGGTATTTTCTCTTTTATTTGGTCTAATATTCCGAGCTGATCTAATAGCTGGCGCGCGGCGACGGTGTCTCTTCCTAAAGACGCAGCAGCGTCCCCTAGCGCCTCATCTACTGTGCGCCCAATGTCACCCGCTTCGAATAGGGAATCGATGATCTTCTGTCCATCGTTCATGCCGGCGATCTTGCTGTAGATCGCGCGCGCGTTTTCCACTCCGATCGCGCTTTCCAGATCCGGAGACATGCGATCGAACCCTTTGCCGGGCTGCCACAATTGGTTAAATGCCTTCTTTAGGCCTCCGGCGAAAGCGGCGGTGCGCATCTTCACTTCGGCTTGTGCCGAGAGACGTCCCATGGAGACCGGAAGTTTTCCGCGCAGTGCAGAAATGGCGCGTTCCGCTCTGGATAATGTGTCCGTTGGCGTTCCCTTCGCCTTAGCAATTGCGCCCGGCGCTGCTCTTTCGCCAAAAGAGTATTCAGCTAAGCCGCCTTTCAACGCACCTTCTGGAGCAAGCCCATGATAGAAGTCGTTGATATACTTCTGAGCGCCACCGGATATGGCAAAACCCAAGATTCCGCCTTCACGCGTGATCTTCAACGTATTATCCAGAATATTCTGCAACGCGTGCGTTGGAGAGGCATCCAATAACATCAGGCCTTGCGCCTGTCGGATCAGATTTCCAAGACGAATCGAAAACGAATCCGGCTTGACGCCGTAATATTCAACTGCCCATTGCGCCGTCCCGTCTATCAGGGTCGCGTACATCTTCCCCATCAGTTGCGCATCGTTCCAGGCCGATCCCGGCGCAGAAACGGCTTCCGCCAATTCCTTCAGGCTCGCCGCCGTTAATTGTCCCTCATCAATGGCCTTCAAAATAGAACGTGCAGTTTCATCTCCTGAGCGCTGAGCAGCTTCTTTTAGGTTGTTAAAGAACCTCAGCGCGTTCTGATCCCCTTTACGGATGTCCAACAACTGCTTGATGAGCGTCGCCTCATCTACTCCGTTCACCTTTGCAATGTTCGATAGGGCGATGCGCATCTGCCGCGCCTCGGGCGCGTTGTAGTCATCCAGCATCTTGCGAATCACAGGCAGATTCTCGCGCAATGCCGGAATCAAAGCCCCCATCTCTGGGCCTCCAAATGCTTTCACGGACAATTGCGTCGCAGCTTCGATCTGATTCTTGGCGATCAAATCCAAAAACTGTACGAATTGATTCGGATTCATCCCAGAACGATCGGCGATCAACGCAATATTCTGCGATCCGACATTAAGAAGCTCTTTTACCCTCGATTCTGGAGTGAGATGGAACAGATAACCGAAGGCGCGCGCAATCGGGCTGCTATCTCCCCCCAACGCGCGATAGGCCAACCCGCGCAAACCGCCGCTTGGCGTCTTCTCTAGGAGTTTCGGCAGTCCGTCCGGCGTATATGCCCCGCTGATCCATTTCTCGATCGGCGATAATTGTTTGTAATCGGCAAACTCCATCGTGCGCGTTAGCGCTTTGAAGCGTTGCACGCCCTGAGCCGGCCCGGCTGCGCCTTCCATCGCTTTGGCAAATTCTGGCGCTGCGCCCAGCAGTTTTCCACTCGCACCCAACAGCTTCGCCGCCCATCCACCTACGTAACTGCTCACGTCTAAAAAGATCGAACCCAGAAGCTCGCGCATCTGCCCTTGAAAGCCATAACGCCGGACGAATTCCTCATCCAGCGCTGCGCGTCCCTCTTCCCATTGTTCCGGCGGGATGGCATCCAGGCGACGCATATACTCGACCAATGCACGCGCACCCTGCTGCTCCTCGGGAATAATCCTCGTTTCCGTAGTTCCGAATTGCCAGGACTCCATCGGCGGGCGCTCTTTCACCGCGAGTTTCCACCGGCCATCCTCAATCCTCAATCGGGAGTTCAGGTCAACAAAAATCTTCGCCGCGCTTTCCACTTTTTGTGCAGCCTCGCCCCGTCCGAGCATTTCCAGGACGCGCTGAAGACTTTCAAGGCCAGAACGTATGCCATATCCCGGAGTCATAATCGGCGACGGCGAATGCAAAAAGGTCGGAGGGCCAGCAGGCGGCATTACCCTCGCCGCGTGTTCCGAAGCATACCAGGCATCATCCAGGTTGCGTACGAATTCCCCAAAAGTAAAATCGTCGCCGGGCTTCAGCGAATACAGACCCAAACCAACCGTACCGGCAACACGTTTCTCGGTGCGCCAGACTAGATCGAACACCCGATCCATGAATGTCCCAAGCGCCGGATATTTTTCTGCCAGAAGACCGATTCCGCTACCGACCACCGCGCCGGCGACGCCGCCTTTCAACCCGCCTCCACCGGCGACGCCGGCAACCGCTCCGGTCGTTGCGGCTGCAGGAAGCGCCGTACCCATGATGCGCATACTCAATCGCTGCCATGGATCCAGCGAATTCCATTGTTCTTCCGTCATGCCGTAATATTGCGCCTGTCCCGTGGGCAGCGTTGGCACTTCCACCGCTTCTACTTCTGGCGCAGTGTACTCGATAGGAATGGCATCCAACAGGCTTACAATTTCTGTCGGAAGGCCATTGTTATCTTGATAAAAGTTATAGCTCGCCTCAATGAAACTCTTAACCTGATCGGTCATCCATTCGGGCGCTACGCTAGCGCGCGTTAATCCGTAGAGCGTCTCCAGCCGCTTTGCGTCATAATCCACGATCTGCGGCCGTTCGAAACGCTCCTGAACATCCGGGCGTTCTGGGACTGCACTCTCCGGATATTGTTCGGGGAAGAATCTCCCGAAATGTTCGCGCCAAATTGCGCCGTAATCAGGTTCAGGCGGTCTGTCCATCAGAGGTAAACAGCATAAACATTGCCATTATAGATGCGCGCGCACCATTGGTTAATGCCGATCGCGACCCACGTATTGCCGTAGACATCCTTCTCTTCCCCGAAGGCATATACTTCGCTTCCCCTGGGCAATGTACCGATTCTCGTCCCGCTCACAGAGGGGGCAGTACGATAATTGAGATTGACGGTGGTGCGAATTTTGTAAACCGTATACGGCGTCCTCTCCTCTGGCGGCTCAGGTGGAGGAGGCGGAGGAGGCGGAGGAGGCGGAGGAGGACTCTCGCCTAACAATTCGCGGAATTTCTCGCCGGTGACGTTCATATCCACATCCGGCGAAGAGACGCCAAACCATGTGCCGTTTTTATTCACCTGGTGTTGCCAGATATGCCATTCCTTCCAGTCCGGTGGAAGAACGGGATTGAACGCCCCCGTCCAGTTAGCGATCCACAAGGGATGCTCCGCCCACACCGACCTTCGGTCAACAGAGTCGCGCCACCAAGATGGGTTGGTGTAAATGATCGGACGTTTCCCCGCGTCGTTCAGGTAAAGATTGCTAATACCGAGGATGATGTCACCGACATCCACCGGATCGCGCCCGGTGCGCGCTTCACAGTCCAGCGCTAACGGAATATCCAGTTCTTTCCCGGCAAGCACGGATTTGATCTTTTCATATTGTTCCTGCGCAGACAGATCGAATTTGACGAACCAATATGCCCCAACCTTCAACCCGGCGGCTTTTGCGCCGGCATAGTTCGTCTCGAACCGATCATCTTTCCAGTTGGCTCCCTCTCCAGCTTTGATAATGACGCCTTCTACGCCGCGGCTGCGCATGACGGCGAAATCCACTGCGCCCTGCCAATGTGAAATATCCAGCCACAGCGAGCGCTTGATCGCATCTGCCGGATAAAGCTCCAGATCGAGCAATCTAAAAATATGAGTCGCCTTACAAATCGCCGTAATCTGCCCGTTTCCGGCAAATAGCAGGCCGACCAAATGGTTGCTGCTGAAGTCGAGAATCGCAGAACCGCTATCGCCCGGTGCAGAAGGTATATCGGAGATGACAATATCGTTGAACTGATATACTTCACGTCCCGCGCCGACCTTGATAGATGCATTCACGCTGACCACGTCTCCCCTGGTCAAGCCGGATGTGCGTCCGTATTTCCACACAGGTTGATTCAGGTACGGCTCGGCAATCCCGTAGATGCTGCCGATCTTGTACACATCTCCGCCCATAATATCCGGCTCGGTCAGGTCGGCTACGGCAGCGTCAATCAATGCTCCATTGCGGATCGGTTCGAAGTGATGCAAGCGCGCCACGATGTCTTGCGGATTGCGTCCGCCGTCTGCCGCTCCGGGTTGCAGGATCGGGTCTCCGATCCTTGCGGTGTTGATGTTGGCAAGAACATGATTATTCGACAATAACGCCGGCTTCCCGGTCTCCAGATTTTTTACCCGCGCCCCGGCGGTGCCTGCGGTAATGCGATAATGCCCAACCGAGAAGCCGGGATAAAAAGGGCGCGCGCGATCTTGCTGATAAAACTCGAACGGTTCGGCTTGCCGATATTCTATATCCTCATCGCTGTATGCGGCGAACGCTTTCTCGACATCCCGCGCCAAGACGATGATCTTGTCATCCGTTGGAATAATAGCGATGACGTTATCATCCTTCTCAAATGCGCTGTGCAACATAAGAAGCTTTTCTTGTTTCATCTCTTCTCCAGCCGTTAAACGTTGAACTGAGCTACCGCGGATGTCCATGCCGGGGCCGCGCCGACAGCGCCGGTATTCTTATTCTTCCCGGTTCGCGGCCTCCCGCCGCTAACGCCACCCTTCTTACCCGGCGGCAAGCGGAGGACATTGCGATAAGGATCGAAGCGCGCCACATCATTCAGTACGGCTTGCCTTTCCTCCGGAGTCAATTTGCGCCCTAGCCGTTTTTCATAGAGTGGAATCAGCCACGCCTCTCTGCCACCTTTGGGACGATGACGGCGAAAGGTGTAATTGCTATAGGTCGCCGGATTGCCATACCTTGGGTCATAATACGTCGCGGTTAGCGCCGGCACCCATTCCCCGGCAGCGTTATAGCTTCCCAACGTACCGGCAGCGCCGGAGCCGTACAGTCTCCCTCCACCGGAATACCATCCTGCAGGAGCGTTCTCCCCTCGTTGATGTTCCACCCACGCCGGCATTGCGCCATACGTAGCAGGACTCCAGTAGCCCGCGCCAGGCGCAGCCGTATAACCATAGCCGGAAGAAGTCGGCGCATACGGCGCATTTCTCGGAACATAGCGCCCCCAGGGAAGCTGGTAAGAAGGCCGCCTATACAACGCAGCGTATCTTCCCATGTAACCTTGGGGTAGTGGATAAGGATAAGAATCGGGATCAATCGGCATGGAACACCTCCAATATCTTCTGCCTAATCTCAGGCGCTACATACTGCCATGCATCCAACGGTAACGTAGATGCATGTAAAGCCAGCTCCAATTCGCGGTTCGGACGATAGAACTCATCTATCGCTTCTCTTATTATATCTGCTGCTTCCGATTGCGCAGCAAGATAAATCTCACGAAAATCTGCTATGTTCATTGGACTTCCCCTGTCATTTCACTTCGAGGCATTTCAGGCCCCTGCATTCCGCCCATCATCATCTCCGGCGGAACTCCCTGGGGCGCAACTTCAGCTTGCTGCGGCTGAGGCTGCGGTTGCTGTTGCATTAGACGCTGCTGCAGCTCCAACCCAAGCAGCGCATCGCGCACGCGCTGTTGCCATAACTTACGCACCATTTCTTTCGGCTGTCGCTCGTTCAGGAGATGCTCATACAGATATTCATCCGGCACGCGGTCTTTCAAGATATTGAAAATATTCGCTTGCTGTAAACGATCCTGGGGAAGTGCGATGTCCAGAGATACTTCAATCTCTAAATCGTCCGGTATGTCCTCCGCGTTTAGCTCATACGTCACACCGCGCCCAACGCTCTCATAGACCTGCGGTTCATTTTTCATCCATAGGAACGCCATGCGCAAAGCATCCCCTAACGCCCATTCTAATTTGCGCTGAATGGACACCAATGGAAGCCGCCCGGCCTGTGACAATAACGCCGTTTCGCTATATGTGGCATTTGGGCCCAACGGTTGTCCTGCCACTTGTTTATAGATCGTGCTTTCTGCGCCCTGAACATCCGCCAGATTCCACGCTTGCCACAACTCGTTATTTCCGGGGTCTGTCGGGAGAGGCAGCATATCATAACGCGGATCAATCTGAACGATGTTGATCGGCATCGTCAGATCAATCTCCGGGCTTGGCTCATCAGAAGGAGCTTTGTATAAATAGGATGCCCACATGCGCGTTCTGGCGCGGGTATAAATCGCCGACAAGGCAATATTCTGATTGCTCCATACGCCGCTCTTCCACATCCGATAGAGCAACGGGCGACGCTTGAGCTTCTCTTCCGAGAACATCTCCGATCCTTCGACGATTTGAACCACGACCGGAATCATTCCCAACTCGTTAGGACGAAAATGGATCGGGCGCGTCGCATTCTCTATCCAACACGCGTAATAATCCATATCCCACATCGTCCAGACGATATAAGAGGTTGTACGTCCGGTAACCTTATTGTAAGAAGATAGCGCTTCCTCCCCTGCTTTTCCGTATTCTTCGACGATTCTCTGCGCGCTCATTTCCGTTCGCCGCGCCCAAGCACGCAAACCGAGGATGTCCCAATCCGCATAACACCCATGCGGATCGTGTACATTGAACACATACGGCGTGAGCCTTGCAACGCGCTCGGCACGTCGCAGCAAACCCGGACTTCTTCCCCTGGCATATTCGACCAGATCGGATGTCTTATTAACGCTGATGTGTATCTCATCATAGAGAATACCAGAACGTGCAGCGTCAACGTAAACTGGAGAGCCACGAATGCGGTCAGAATGACGCAACATCAAGCGAGCAAATTTTTCAATCGCGTCGAGAATCTCGACGTCGTAACTTTTGTTCATCTCTTCCGGCGCGTTGATTCCGGGTTCGTTAGAGGTCAACAGGCGCACCGCGGTCTCGATCGCATTGCTGGCGGAGGGCGACATTGCAATCACGATGTTCTTGAACTGCTTCTCAAGCTTCTCGACCTCTTTATCGGTGAACGAGTACATCTCTTCCATCGCCTGCAACATCTCATCTCGCTCGCTGTTGCTGGCTTGGAGATCATAGGCATATTCCGTCAAGGCACGGAACTTTTCGGCATCGTAATCCGTCATTAGAAAATCCTCCGCAAGACATTATACATCTCATTTATTTTAGCGTTTCCACCTTGATGATCACGGTTCTTCCGGTGTTCATAGTTCGTCAGCGCATACTTCAGCGCATCCACGTGGTGATCATCCGCGTTGGTGTCTATATCCTCAGGGTGGTTCGGATCTGACGGGACATTCTCCATCGTCTCGATCAGACCAACGCAAGTGTTGAAAACCATTAGACCGGGTTTTCCGTCCGGCAGATTAGCCAACAACCTATGGATGCGCTGCTTGCCGATGATGCGATCATTATCCGCCCTGGTCAATTCGACTCCGACAGATCGGTATTCATCCGCGGTAGATAGGATTTCATCCCCGGCGCTACGCTTCGCCCACATGCTCGGATCAGCGTAATTGATGCGGATGTTCTCATCCGGCGGCGTCATATCCAGGATGATCTGCGCCTGCTGGCGATCTGTCAATTGCGTGGCACTGTACTCGCGGTACACATAGACTCTTCCAATATCCGGGTCTTTAGCCAACCACAAGCAGACGAACGGTGCAGCATATCCCCAGTCAATCGCACGCCAACGCATCCAGTGCGAAGGGATTTCGAACGGTTCGCAGATATGGCGTGATCCATCCCAATCCGGAAACGCAATTCCCTCGAATTGATCCCAATTCCCATCGCGCCAAGCTGCCCCCAACGGGCCCTTGAGGGATTGCAAATATTCGATATAGTCTTTAGACAAGAATGGATTATCGCGGTAGGTGCCGGGCCAGAACGTCGTTAGACCGCCGATGAACTTCGGATCATTGCGGTTCACAAAATGTCTTTTGAACCAGCGATGCCCAACCCCACCCGGATTCGTCGAGAGATAAACCCGCGTGCGCCATCCCGGGATGCTCGAGCGAATACTGCCACGGATGGCTACCATTTCCTCTTCGGTGATCTGCGTGCATTCCTCGATTACCATTCCATCGTACTCGATGCCGATGTAACGCAAGATGTCGCGGCTGTGATGATAACCGCCAACGATGATGCGACTTCCTCCAACTTCCAATAGGCCACTCGATACTTTGAAATTATAATTTATCCCCCCTAAGACCCTGCGCACAAGGTCATCCAGCGACTCAACCGCGCTGCGCTGCAATTTTCGCAAAAACAGATATTTCAATCCCGGCTGCCGCTGGCAATCATCTATCGCCGCTTGCGCTAACAACGCATGACTCTTCCCCGGCCCTCGCGCCCCACCCAGGGCAATCCAATAGGGGCCATCCTCCGAATCTGCCCTACGTGCTGCTGCATGTGCTCCCAACGCCCACGGCAACGCAACATAGCGCGCATCAATGAAACGCCGAACTTGATCCATCTCGCAACCGGCGTCCCTCGCCGCACGTACGTAGCGCTCCAGCTCCTGACCCATCCACACCCATTATAACACCTATGACACCTTGACAGAATCGTAAAAGATGCTATACTGTGTACCCACACTACGGAGGATAGGAAGGAGGCAAAAATGAGTCAAAGGCGTGAAATATTCTTCAAGGTTCGTGTCTCAAAGAAAGAAAAAGAAGACATCAGAAGGCTAACCGAAATGGCCGGCATGGATGCATCAAAAGTCATTCGTATTCTGATGAAGATAGCACTGGAAAACCCGTCATTGATCAATTGGAATGAATACCATGACCAGACCCGATGGAACCAATGATCTGTTACCCACAATCCTGGCGAAGCTGAGCCGTGGAGATGCGCCGGAAGATCGCTGGCCTGACGGAAATGGCGAGTTTTGGTCATTATGCCCATTTCATGCCGACCACCATGCAACAAATTTCAGTGTCTCCACACGCGGTTTCCATTGCTTTGCTTGCGGGGCAGAGGGAAACCTAAAACAGTTAGCCGATCATCTCGGCATCTTAGACACAGGAAATATTCACGAATCCCTCACTCTTGAGGCATATGCAGAAGCAAAGAAGTTACCCACCGATTTTCTGAAATCAATCGGAGTAGCAACGACGCATGTTCATGATAGGGAATGCCTGCTGATCCCCTATTACGACTCCGGCGGGACAGAGATCGGCGCAAGGCTACGGTTCAGTATGACCGGTAATGATCGCTTTCGGTGGCGTAAGGGCAGCATCATCATGCCCTACGGTATATGGAGGCTGACCGAAGCACAGCAGGCCGGCTATGTGATCCTAGTAGAAGGCGAATCTGACGCACAGACACTTTGGCATTACGGGCTACCGGCACTTGGCATCCCCGGCGCCTCAGCTTTCAAAGCCGAGTGGAAGATGCTATTGGCAGGCTTGACCGTCTATATCTGGAAAGAGCCGGATCAGGGTGGCGTTGAATTCACCAGAAGGATCAGTAAAATATTACCACAAGCGCTTGTCCTCACGCCACCGCCGGATCGTAAGGATGTCTCAGAATGCCATCTGTGGGGTGACGATGTACCCGCTCTGGTCAAAAGCATGATGGCCAACGCTCAATCGTATCGGGAAAAATCTCCAAGCTATGAAGTAAACGACGACGAAGCGCAAAAGAGCCGGTTCAACGGTTTCGCTACGATGAGCGTGGTGCGCCAGTTTTTCGGCGATGTTTCCTGGGATTGGAATAACTATATTCCCAGGGCGCATATATCCTTGTTCGCCGGCGAGACCGGCGTCGGCAAGAGCTTCATGATGACCGCGCTCATCGCCGCACACCTCGGCATAAAACCATGGCCGGACGGCACACAAAACACTACTCCGGGCCGGCGCGTGGTGCTAGTAGAAACAGAGGAAATGCGCGGCGCATATGCTGAACGTCTGGCAGCACTGGGCGTCCCGGATGATAGCGTCATCCTGCCCGGCAATGATCCTACATTCCTCCCCTCGCTCATCCTGGACGCAGAGGGCATCAAGAACCTGGCTATCGAGCAAGAAGCAACGCTAATCGTGGTAGATAGTCTGTCCGGCGGGCATTCTGTTGACGAAAACTCGGCGCAGGTTAGGCAGGTGTTGCAGATTCTTGCGCACATGGCTAGCACGATCGGCATCCCAGTTCTTGTGGCACACCATACGCGCAAGAGGCAAGCATTCGAAGGTGAGAAAGTAACGCTAGATCGCGTGCGCGGATCAAGTACGATCGTCCAGTTCGCGCGCACCGCGTTCGGTCTATGGCGTCCGAACCCGGAGGCCGGCGTAGTACGTGTAGAATGCTTGAAGAATTCTTTTGCCAAACTGCCAGCGCCGTTTGGTTTTACGATCCAAGATGATGGGGGCATATCCTTTGGGGACGCGCCGGAGGCGCCGAAAGACTATACTGCCCTTGACGAGGCAGTAGACTTCCTGCGCGACTTACTGCAGAGAGCCCCTATGCAATACCGTGACATCCAGTCGCAGGCGGAGGCACGCGGTATCTCTCGGAGGACGTTGTACCGGGCAAAAGCAGCCCTGAATATCATCACCAAAGATGAAAAGTGGGGACTGCCCATATAAAAGAGCTTGACTTTTTGCTTGTGCCAAGCTTGACCCCTTTGGCACTTGGCACTCTTGGCACTCTTGGCACTGTGATGCTTTTTTTGTGCTATCTGTGCCAACTGTGCCAACTGTGCCAACTGTGCCAACTGTGCCAACTGTGCCATCGTGCCAACTGTGCCATCGTGCCATCGTGCCATCGTGCCAATATTTCCATTTTGCCATTTGCCAACAACTATATATGGTATGGTTAATTACAATAAAAAAAGTTAGATGGAAAGAACATTAGAATGCGACAACCATCTATGGTCAAATCGTGTGTTGCTGGGTATGAAACACTTTACGCTATACGGGAAGCGAAAAACATGCGCTGAGTAGTCTGGAGAACGCTGCTTGTGCAATTGCCGCCGATTTCAAAGCTTCCGGGCAACGTGAAAATAGCGTGAGCGGCGTGCCAAGCGCGCCAAATAATGGCGTAATTCGGCATTGTCCCCTTCAACCGAGTAGGCGTCGGCTTTACCCTGCGAGACCTGATACGTGCCTCCGTGATACCACAGCCATTCATAGACGTCAAAAGCATCGCTATTTCTTCGGGGTAAGCCCAGGGTTTGGGTTACGGGGTGTATGGATGTGGCAAAACATGCAGCGAGACCCATCTCGCCGGTGGGAGATGTAGAGCTATCGCAGCCGGCTGGGATATACGCACCCTGGAGAGATGTGCTATACTTATGCCATCACAACACATGAGGAGATGACATGTACCACACGATTATCATTGTTGGCAATCTTGGCCGCGACCCCGAAATGCGCTACACGCCAACCGGCCACGTCGTGACTACCATGAACGTAGCCACAAACCGCCAGTACACCGGCGCAGATGGCCATCCGGTGAAGGAGACCATCTGGTTTCATGTATCTGTTTGGGGTAAACAGGCGGAAACTTGCAGCCAGTATCTCAAAAAAGGCAGCAAAGTGCTGATTGAGGGAAGGTTGACGCCCGATCCGGCAACCGGAGGGCCGCGCATCTGGACGCGGCAAGACGGCACCGCCGGCGCTTCTTTTGAAGTCAGTGCAGCCACAGTTCGCTTCCTCTCCAGCCGTGGCGAGGCCGAGGGCAGCGAGGCTGAGGCCGGCAGTGTTGAGGGCAGCGATACACTCTTCTAGCTGACGGCTCACCTGATGATAATGAAGGCAACCAGCCCGTCATGTTCGACGGGCTGTTTCGCTTAAAGTGGGAGAGATGTCAATTAAAGTGGTAATTAGCGCCCAAAAAACGTGCGAAATTACAACTTAAATTGTAGAGAACACCTAATAAATGTTGCAAAACGCAAGGGGGCAAAATGTTACGAGTTATGTATAGTTGTACTATTACAATCAACAGCATCTATGATCTGATCCTGCTGAGCAACCTGCTGCGTCTCGCCCCACACGCGCGATAGCATCTCGGTCATATCGTGCTGGACGCGTACATCGGCAGCGATAGGTTGCACAGCGCGACCCAGTGTGCGATCGAGTATCTCGACTGCAGCGCGATGGCGCAGCATCGGATCATCGCCGGTAAGCTCGCGACGCAACTCCTCGATAGCCTCGAGAGAGGCGCGATGCAGTAGCTCGCGTGCGATGGTGGATCGTGTGACATCGCTCAGGGTGATGTTAACGGACATCAGATAGGCGACGCGATCGATCAGTGCATGGTACGACTCCCAGTCGCGGTAGTAGGCGGTGCGTGAGATGCCGAGCAGATCGCAGATAGTGCTGATGTCCAGGTTATTGGCGCGCAAGGCCGCGAAACGGATCTGCTGATCGCTGAGGCGCGGCAGGAGGGATGCCAGCTCGGTGTGTACGGTCTGTGCGTCGAGGGTAGCGAGGTCTGGTGGTGGGCGCAGTACATTGACGCGCCTTTTAACTCTAGGCTTAGGCTGGAGCGATGCGGTACGTCGTCGCTGTCTGGTCAGGGTAGGTGGGGTAGGTGGTGTAGATGTCATGTAGGTAGTATACCACGCGGCGATATTAATCTAACTCTAATCTTATCCTCTTGATAAGCGTCATACGTCATGTTATACTGTAGGCAGATAGCAACAGACTAGACCCCAGCCGGCGGGGTAAGCCGGCAAGGAGAGAAAAATGTCATTTGCGACGATAGCAGTTATATTCTTGGCGGTGGCCATCCTATTGGCCATCGTCACCAGCCTGGATCAGTTCGGGCGATTATGATCCAGGCTGGAAAGAGACCCACCTTGTTGCGGTGGGTCTCTTTTTTTTATCCCAGCCTGCCCGGCTGGCAGGTTGCCTGCCTAGCCTGCTGCCGCGCGTGCTGGCGATGGAGGCTGTGCGTGCCTGCGCAGCCTGGCTGCCGCGCGTGCTGGCGTACCTGCGCAGCCTGGATGATATTATTATCTCCACTGATAGGCTGTGCAGGTAGTGGATATGCTACGCGTGCCTGGATTTATTTTTTCCTCTCGTAGCGAAGATTTTCGGGAAGGCAATTTGAAAGCTGCCTGGATCCGAAAGCTTGAATTCAGCGCGGCTTCACGACTGCCTGGATTTGGTCGTTCTGGCGTTCGTGGTTTCGCGCACAAACCGATCATGCTCGCTCTGATTCTCGGCGAGGATACGGATCTGCTCTGTGAGCGCGGCGCTCAGGCTATTGATTGCCTCGATGAGCGCGGTATTGCGGCGCTCGAAAGCCGCGTCGCGTCGCTCCAGGGCCTCCAGGGCATCGAGGAACTCGTGCGAGATACGCAGCGAGTACCAGATAAATATGCCGACCAGCGGCGCTTGGATCAGCAGTGTGATGTACGATGTCGTATCCATCGATTATTTGCGCTTGGTCAGGCCATACGTGCCTTGATTGGCGATCGCGGCTAGGATCACCGCGCGCACCAGCGCCACGCCGCCTGCCTTGTCGCAGGTCACGGCGATGCCTAGATCCGCGGCCAATTCGGCGCAGGCCAGCGCGTAAACTGCGCCGGCGACGAGAACCACCAGGCCTAGCATGATCAAGCGCTTTGCTTCTGCTGGGAGCGCGTCGAACTTCTGATTCAAGCCTGGGATGTAAGAGAAAAATAGGGATAGGACTGTGCCTGCGATCAAAGAAAGGGTATCTGCATCCATTTCGACCTCCGAAGCGAATGATACCATAAAATTGCCTCTTGACATTCGTATTACTTCGTGTCATACTATGTGACGGGAGAGACCAGATTAGCCCCCGCCGGCGGGGCAAGGCCGGAGAGGAGGAGGAACTGTGAGCAAGTATTATGTCGTAAGGCGCGAAACCTCTATAACCCGCTATGGCAAAAAGAGCGAGACGATCTGATGCCAACCGATGGACGGACAAGACCGAGGCTGCTAGACCTATACTGCGGCGCAGGCGGCGCAGGAATGGGATACTATCGCGCCGGCTTCGAGGTCGTCGGGGTTGACATCAGACCGCAGCCCCATTATCCGTTCGAGTTCCACCAGGCGGACGCGCTCGATTATCTGTCGCAGCATTATGACGAGTTCGACGTCATCCATGCGAGTCCGCCATGCCAACGCTACTCGAACGTCACACCCTCCAGGGATAGGCATCCTGACCTGCTCCGGGCAACGGTCGAAGCGGTTATCGCAACCGAAAAACCGTTTGTTATAGAGAACGTCCCAGGATCGCCTATGCAGAACTACCTGATGCTCTGTGGGACAATGTTCGGTCTTAAAGTGTTCCGCCATAGATGGTTCATGACGAACCCGGCGATGCTGATGTCGCCGGCGTCGTGTAACCACGCCGGCCGATCGGTCAACAGCTACCGGCCGGGTCGCGAGAGGCATTTGGACGCGAAATTTATCACGGTAACGGGCTGGGTCAGCCCGGTTCACATTGCACGCCTTGCAATGGGAATACATTGGATGACACGTGAGGAGCTTGTGCAGGCCATTCCACCGGCGTACACCGAATGGATAGGAACACAGATGATGAAAATTCTATTTCTCGAAATGAACAAGCGCGCTTTGATTGAAGAAGACATGAAGAAAGGAGAGAAAGATGACTTACTGTGTCATAAAATATGAACTGTGTGAGGAGTGCGACGGGAAAGGAATTGCTTACAATCCCCTACACGGCGATACCTGGGAGGAATGGAAAGAGCGCGGCTTTGACGGCCCGACCCCCAGGGAGCATATCTGCCCCAAATGCCGAGGGGCCGGAGTATGGTATGCAAATGTAGAACTTCTTACCGCGTTAGAGGATCTGGGATTACCCGTTTCTCTCTTCAAAGGGAGGGAAAATGAACAAGAAGATTAGTTACAAGCACATGATTGCACTGCGCCTCACCGAGGCGCAGTATGTATTTCTGAAGCGTGTGTCATCGGATAGTAACATGTCCGAGTACATACGCGCTTTGATCGAAGAAGACATGAAGAAAGGAGAGAAATATGATGGAATACACATGGGCAGATCTCGATGAAGCTAACAAAGACTTCTACCGATCTCGGCAGCGTCCTGAATGGTTGCGCGAAGCCGAGAGGTTAGAATCTGCCATGTCGGCACGCTGGATCGACGCGGAGAACCGTAATGCCGATGCGGAGGAATTGCGAATCTGCCGCGTGCTGTGGATACGCGCCTATGACAACCTGTTGAAGGCGCGTGAATTGTGGAATCGAATCAAAGGCGTCATGGTTCAAAACCAGACGCTGAGAGAGGAAATGGAAAATGATCGGCGCGATATGGGCAGTGAAATGGACTAACCCATACACAGAGCCACCAGATAAGAAGCCGCGAGTGCTGATTCAGGTCTATCGTCCAGAAGGTCATCCCGAGGTGCGTGGATCAAGCCCACCGGCAGAGATTCAGCGCGTCCTAGATGAGATTGGTCTAGGAAACGGGTATGGTTTGTTTTGGCGTCCCGTTTCTTCTCCGCCAAAGCAGGTTCCGCCAGAGAAACTGGCAAAGATTCGGAGAAGACGTACTGAGCGCCGCATTCAGGAAAAATACCCCCTTTTTGCAGACCAGTTTGTCAATGAGGAATTGATGAAAAAGCCCGACTACTATGCGGGCATCACAGATAAACATCTTGAAGATGCTCGTATAGAGGTCATCAAGAGCGAGGAGCGAGAGATCGCTGAGCTGATTGCGGCGTATGAATCTCAGACCTCCTCGCCGCATGAAACGGCCCTGGATGAGGAGATAGGAAATGACTAAGAAGCTCACGATCATCATAGACCTCCCGGAGGATGATGATTTCCTCGCTGCACTGCACGAAGTGATCGGCGAGGATACAGTAATAGAATGGACAGCCGAGCAGCAGATCGAGCTGCTCAACAGTCCGCTCAGAGTATGGCTGAGCAAATTCCCGCGCCTGTATTTGCCCAAAGCCGATCTATCCGGCTTGGATCTGCGCGGTGCTGATCTGCGCGGTGCTGATCTGAGCGTTGCTGATCTGCACGGTGCTGATCTGAGCGATACCGATCTGCGCGGTGCTGATCTGCGCAGTGCTGATCTGCATGATGCTAATCTGAACGGCGCTAACCTGCACGACGCAGATCTAGATCATACATTCAAATAGGAGATGAGAGATGAATAAGATCGTTAACTACATGCGTTCCGAACCGGTGCAGCAACGGTTCATGGAAATCCTCGGTTCACAAGCGCCGGCCTATATTTCCTCCGTGTTGATGGCGGTTGCAAACGATCAGACCGGAAAATTGCAGGAGTGCGCGCCGGAAAGCATCTATCTTGCTGCTATCCGTGCTGCGACCCTGCGTCTCTCGGTGGACCCGTCCTTGGGTCAGGCCTACTTGATCCCGTTCAAAGGGCGGGCAACCCTAATCGTGGGCTATAAGGGTCTGTACGACCTTGCCCTACGAACGGGAAAGTACCGCTACATCAACGTAGGGAAAATCTATGAGGGGGAAATCGTAGAGGAAGATCGCATCACCGGTCACTTAAGGATAGGCGGCCACGCCACGTCTTCAAAAGTCGTCGGCCTGATTGCCGCCTTTGAGATGCTGAACGGATATTCTAAAGCGATCTACATGTCGCTGGAAGAAATCCATCAGCACGCCAAGAGGTATAGCAGCCTCTACGACATGCCCCAAGGTGCATGGAAAAAACATACTGAGGCAATGGAACGCAAGACCATCTTGCGCATCTTGCTGCGACAGTGGGGGTATCTCGATCCCCATGACCAGCAACTCATCAATGAAGCTGAGGAGGAGTTTGTCGAAGGCGAGATGTTAGAGCCTGTAGAGGAGCTTATTGAAGGTGAGGTATCAAAGCCTGTAGCAGAAGAGCAGAAACCGCAGCCTGCTGGTCGCCCGTTGAACCCCATGCAGTTGGCTGAAGCCTTAGCCAAAAAGGCTTCAGTCTATGAAGGGAAGAGCGCCACCACGAAGCAACGTGGCTTAGTAGCTATGCTGCTTGGGCAAATATTCGATGACGATGATGATCGGCATTTGTTCCAGGAATTCGCCTTCGGATCTGCGAGCTTGAAGGATGTCCCGGATAGCTATATCCTCGCTGCCCTGGATTGGCTAAAGCCAACGCAGGATAGCGGCGGTGCATACACACCGGACGCAATGGCCTATAAGGAAGCGCGCGCCGTCCTGAATATGAACGCCATTCCTATTGAAAGCCCGTACCCTGAGGAGGAGGAATAATGGACACTAAGACGGATATTCTGCTGGCCGGATTTTTCTTCATCCTGTACATCGTGTACCTTTTTCTGGAGGCGCATCCTGCACTGCTATGGACTTTCATACATTGGATCAATGGAGGTTAAACATGAACGAGACAGATCGTTTCGTCTTGGAAATGCGCGCGGCGTACGAAGCCGAGGAACACCGCCGCATGTTCATCAGACAGATCATCTTCGATGTGCTGTTGATACTCATCGGAAGCTGCTTGATCATTATTGCATTTTTGGAGGCGACACATGGATAAAGACTTATTACGCGCTCTGGTAGACTTGAGACAGCTCTACCAGAAACAGCGCATCGGTTTCGGGAATCGTATCGGCGCTATCGAGCGCGGCGTTGACATCCCCTCAAACGGGAGCATGGATATTCTCACCAAATACATGACGCGCTTCATGGACCTGGAGGCAGAGACCGAGAAGGACATCCTGAATGCCATCAAGGGGAATGAGATCATTGCCAGGATGCAGAACGTCAAGGGGATCGGCCCTCTGCTGGCCGCGAAGCTTGTGGCGCTGATTGACATACGCGTTGCAGACAGTGTGTCCGCGCTATGGCGCTATGCCGGTTACGGCGTTGTGAACGGCAAAGCAGAGAGGCCGACGAAGGGCGAGAAACTTCATTATAATTCCAGGCTGAAGACATATCTGTATGTAGTGGGCGATTCGTTCCTGAAGAGCCATAGCCCTTACGCGGAGATATATTACTCCAGCCTGGAGTACTACCGCGCAAATCGGCCAGACTGGACGGATAGCCACTGCAAGCGGGCGGCGCGCCGGAGGATGCTGAAGGTCTTTTTAGCACATCTCTGGGAACAGTGGAGGACGTTAGAGGGCCTCCCTACGCGTCCGTTGTATGCCCAGGAGAGGCTTGGGCATGACCACTATATGGACGCCCAAGCCTTTGGCTGGCCCGGCTGGTAGTACAAGCGAGCCATCCATCGAGAGTGAACCAAGACCACAAAGCGAGCCACGCGCCGGGAGTGAACCAGAATGCCGAAGTGAGCCATACGTTACGAGTGAACCATGATCGCGAAGCGAGCCGTAGCGCAAGAGTGAACCATGTAGCAAAAGCGAGC
>QZGF01000010.1_pt1 | contig 45707 bp, 42 predicted proteins | sample 1990021 | NCBI WGS metagenome assembly QZGF01 (sample SAMN10076523, study PRJNA491371) | Subsurface metagenome, whole genome shotgun sequencing project. | isolation source: subsurface fracture fluid from borehole BE326-BH2 | place: South Africa: Beatrix Gold Mine | collected 2015-06-18 | reverse complement strand
TCAATAAAATTATCCGCTTAAGCGGATAATTTTATTGAGTGCCCGGGGTGGGATTCGAACCCACAAACCTATTAAGGTCAAGGATTTTAAGTCCTCTGCGTAAACCGTTCCGCCACCCGGGCGATGAGGCCTGGGGGAGAATCGAACTCCCGTATAGTTCTTTTGCAGAGAACTGCCTTACCACTTGGCTACCAGGCCTTACTTTTTAATTTTATCCTCCAGTAAAATTTTTTCAACTTCGGCGGCTTTTTCCAATCCCCTATCAATTCTAAATTCAATTTCCGGCATCGGTTTGATATTAATTTTTTTCATCAAAAGATATTGCAGATGACGGCGATTTTTTTCTAGAATTTTTAGAACCTCTTCAAATTTTTCCGCCTGCCCTGAGCCTGTCGAAGAAGGCAAAACGCTGAAATTGACAATCGCCTTCTCTAATTTAGAATCGACATCAACGCCGGTAATTGTCATTAAACAATTAAAAAACTCAATCTCACGAGAAATAATTTTGCTTAATTCTTCCTTTATTAAATTAGCGACGCGCTCGGAACGATGTTTCATATACTATTGCAACTTATAACTTACAACTAAATAAATTATATATATTAATATATTAGTTGATCTCCTATATTTATTGCGGTACTTGATTCAAGCAACATTCCGCATTCTTCGCCTTCGCTAACCTGATTGACGTCGCGCTTTTCTTTCTGAAGATTAATAATTTTCCCTTGACCGATAATTTGTTCTCCTCTTTGAATATTAACGTTTAAATTGTTTTTTAAAATTCCCATCAAAACCCGGCCACCAATAATTTGTCTGCCGTTTTTCTTGCCAAAAACTCCTAAAATTTCTAATTTACCGTTGATTATTGGCGCTTCCAAGGCTTTAAATTCGGCCTCCAAACTCTTAAGCAATTCGTAAATAATTTCCGAAGCAATTATTTTAACGCCGGAAGATTTTGCCACGTTTTCGGCCGGCCGGCTAATACGCGAGCGAAACCCGACAATAATGGCTCTGTTTGCCAAAGCCGATTTTACATCGCCATCGGTAATATCGCCTACCGATTTAGTAATAACTTTGGCTTTGGGAAATGTTTTGATTACTTCGAAAAGTGCCTCGAGAGAACCGGAGACATCGGCTTTAAGAATTAAATTAAGCAGTCCTTCTTCCGGCGCAATAATTACCTCTTCTTTTCCTTTTTTAACTTCCACTAGTTCAATTTTTCCGCTCTTAAACTCTTCGCCGACTTGCGGCAAAGTTTCAAAACCCAAAATTAAAGCCGGAGCCGACGGCGAAATTTCTTCGACTTTTTCTCCCAAAAAATTTTCCAAAATTTTTACTTTTCCGAAAGCGCTTGCTGTGGCAATTTCATCTCCTACTTTCAAAATACCATCTTTAACAATAACACTGGCAGTAATTCCCCGGCGGCTGTCAACTTTTGATTCAATAATAACACCGCTGGCTCTAGCTTCGGGATTGTAAGTCAAACCCTCTAATTCGGCGACCAATAAAATCAAATCCAAAAGCTCATTTATGCCCTCGCCGGTTTTTGCGGAAATTCCGTGCCAACTGATATTGCCGCCAAAACCTTCCAATAAAACTCCGGCTTGCATCAATTCCGTTTTTACCCGCTCAATTTCGGCGTTCGGCTTATCAATTTTATTAATCGCTACCACAAACGGCGTTTGGGTTTGATTTAAAATCTCGATCGCTTCTTTGGTCTGCGGTTTAACACCCTCGTCGGCCGCCACCACTAAAATGCCCAAGTCAGCCGCTCTCGCACCCCGTTCCCGCATTTTGGAAAAAATTTCATGCCCGGGAGTATCAATAAAAGTAATTCTTTTTGGCTGCCCTGAGCCTGCCGAAAGATGAATGATTTCATACGCGCCGATTGACTGCGTAATGCCGCCGGCTTCCTTAGCAATAACATTAGTTTTCCGAATATAATCAAGCAAACTAGTTTTTCCATGGTCAACATGACCTAAAACCACCACAATTGGAGAACGCGGTATTAAATTTTTATCATGATTCTGCACCATGCTTGTAAAATTAACAGAATTATTGGATAATTACAAGAGATTGGAGGCGTGGCTGAGCGGCTGAAAGCAGCATCCTGCTAAGATGTTATCCGCGCAAGCGGATCGGAGGTTCGAATCCTCCCGCCTCCGCCTCGCAGAAGCTCGGGCTGGCATAAAATAATACGCCTGCTTCTTATTTAGGAATAAAAACGGACTGTAGTATAACGGTAGTATACGTGCTTTGGGAGCACGCGGCCTGGGTTCAACTCCCAGCAGTCCGAAAGATTCCGGGTTCGACCTGCCCTGTAGGATACAAAGCATTCTTTCGGGGCTCCCAGCAACCCGAATAACAAATAATCCCGTTGTTAGCGGGATTATTTGTTGTCGAATTCTTTCATTAAGTCATTAAACTTTTTATTTAAGTCGTTGATTGCTTGAACTTCGTTATTGATTTTAACAATCAATTCCGGAATTTTGTCACCGTCGGATTTGCCCAAAAATTTCTGCCTTAACACCTCTAAAAGTTGAGTAAGATAATCATTGTGGCTGATCAACCGACTAATTAAAGCGGTTTCGGAACTAATCGCCTCTAAAGCAATTTGGCCGGCCGAAGCCGGAGCGATTTGGCCGAGATTCTTCGCCATTATTTCCAACTGCGCCGAAAGCCTGATGGCTTTTTCTCTGGCCTGGCGATTACGTTCCAGTTCTTGAGAGACGAGAACAAGTGCTTCGGTATATTTTCTTTCTTTATCAAGATTGGCGATTTCATCAAGACTGCCGACAGATTGACCGGAAAGCGAAATAATATCCTGGGCGATTAAAGAAGCGTCTTGTCTGGCTTTTAAAAAATCGGCCGGAACGTTTTTCGGCTCAACGCTTAAAAAGCGTAAAATAAAATAGGCGATAAAAACAATAACAATAAAAAGAATCAAGATTCTGATTCTTTTGGGAACCTTGAAATATAAGTTGCCAATCATTTCGGTTTATATTAACATTATTTAAGAAATAAGACAAGAAAGTGCGGGATTAGTATAGTGGCAGTACGACTCCCTTCCAAGGAGTAGGCGCCAGTTCGATTCTGGTATCCCGCTCAAAAATAAAAATCCCCGGCGCACTGTCTGGGGGTTTTTATTGGCCCTACCTCCAAGATTTTCCCGGCTAAAGCCAGGTGGGTTGGCTCAATTCCGCCGAACCCGACGGAATACTGTTGCCATCCCTAAAAAACTTGTTCGATCCGAGAATCTCTTTGGTAGGACCATTATCATTATAACATTTTTTTAAAAAATCAACAGCTTAAAAGAAGGAAGTAAATATTGGTCAAAGACCAATTTCGGCTGGTAATGTATTAAGCATAAATTCTTCCGGCTTTTCAGTAAAAATAATTCTTTTGCCTATTGCATGCGCAAAACCAATTTCAAGCAAAGCAGAAGCACCGACATAACCACCTGGAGAGCAGACAACTAAAGCATCGGAATTTAAAATGGATTCTAAATGATGTCTTTCAAGCTGAAGAGGAGATAGCCCTTCTTCTCCTGAAAAAACGACAAATTCTTCTCCGGAATTTTTTGGTTCTATAAATCTAGGGCTAAGAATCTTAACGCCGTTGTTTTCCAATTCTTTCTTAAATTCTAAAATATAATTTAGGTGTTTTCTAAAGCTGCCGCTAAGCGTCGCTGTTCTAAATTCCTGCCTGACCACTCCATTAATTAGATTCGAATCCGAAGGGATAATCGTTTTAACCCCATACTTTTCGCAAATAGCTTGCGCGATTGCCGAACAACCCCTGGCTCCGTGCATCCATTTTAAATTTTGAGGCATTAATAACTCTAAATCGTTAAGGCTAATAGATTCAAAAACTTCTTTATTCTTTTTAGAGAATTCCTCGATTAAAATAATAAAAGGATGTTCATCGTCTTGAAAAAGATTGTTTTCCAGCAAAGGATAACCGGCGAGTTTCATATAGTTTAATTCGCCGCCGGTATAAAAAGCAATTCTTGGTTTATTCAACAATTCCGGCAACTTGCTTTTTACATAATCAATTATATCTTCAATTTTTACTGAAGACAATTGATTATTTATTCCTTCAAAATAAGTATTAATATTGCCTACTCCAAATTCAAGATTAATTCTTTCAACAGCTTCCTTACCATAAGTCACTACTAATTCTGTAGAACCGCCGCCTATATTAATAAGAAGCACCGGCTCTTTGCTTAAAAATTTCCCCATCAAAGCCGTTTCTAAATAAAAATTTTCAAGTTCTTGGGGAATAATGTTTAAAAAAACTCCTGTTTTTTCAAAAAACTCATCGATTAAATTCAATTTCGCTTTCGATTCTAATTTTCTAAATATTCCGGTTGCATAAGTTTTAATCGGAAGAATCTTATTCTCTTCTCTAATGGCATTAATCAAATCAAAAAGCCTTTTTTTGGCAATTTCTCGCAATCCCTCTTGCGGGGTAAAACCGTCTTTAAAATGAACGCTCTCTTGGACTAATAGATTCAATTTGTCATAATAATGATAGGCTTTAATTGTCGAAGAACCGACGTCGACTAAAATTCTTTCCTGTTTATTCATAAATTTCCTCCTTTTTAAACCAAAGTTCTATTTCTAATTCCGCTTCTTCAATCGAACCGGAAGCGTGAATGAGATTTCTAACAGCTCTTTGTTGAAGATTTGCCGACAAAGGCGATTCCACCGAATAATCTCCTCTAATGGTTCCGGGGAACGCCTCGCTTGGATAAGTAGTGCCAACAATTTTACGAACAATCTCAACGGCTTTATGTCCTTTTAAAATTGCCGCAATAACCATTCCCTCGGTTAAATAATCAACATTCCATTTTTGGATAAGCTTGCCGATTTCTTTATTGTTTAATTTATTAAACTCCTCTCCTTGATCAAAACCAACTTTTTGATAAAATTCTCTGACCTTTTGGCCGACTTTCTCAAACCATTCTTCATTATAGCCGTAATGCTTTAATGCCATTTCTTCGCTAATTATCAACCCCTTCAGACTCATAATCTTCAATCCCGCTTTTTCAAATCTTGATAAAATCTCGCCAACCAATCCTCTTTTAACGGCGTCGGGTTTTAAAACAATTAAAGTCTTTTCTTCTGACATATTTTTTATTTTATTCGAAAGATGCAAACAACGCAAGCAACGACTAAATCTGCTATAATAATAATTAATTTGATTAAATAATATGATTTTAAAAGGGAAAAAGGTAATACTAAGGCCGATAAAGATAGACGATGCAAAAAGATTTGTAAAATGGGTTAATGATGAAGAAATTGCGAAGCTTATGGGAGCGCGTGAAAAGAAAATCACCCTAAAAGAAGAAAAAGAGTGGATTAAAAATCTTTCTAAAAAATGGAGAGTTGAAAGACATTTTGCTATCGATACTACAGAAAATATTCATATCGGAAGTGTAGGGCTTAAAGATATAGACTCTAAAAATAAAAAAGCTTCGCTGGGAATAACTATCGGCGATAAAAATTATTGGGGAAAAGGATACGGGAAGGATGCTGTTAAATTGATTTTGGATTATGCCTTTAAAAGTTTAAATCTTCATCGCGTTGATTTAGGGGTGTACGATTTTAATATGAGGGCTCAAAAATTATATAAAAAGATGGGCTTTAAAATCGAAGGGGTAGAGCGAGAAAGTATTTTCTACAAAGGTAAGTTTTACAACAAAATAAAAATGGGAATTCTAAGAAAAGAGTGGTTAAAGAAATAAATTTTTCTTTTTATTCTTTAATAATCTTTATATGGAGTTCTTCCAACTGTTTTTTATCCACTTCCGCCGGCGCGTCCATCATCAAGTCTCGGCCGTCGCCGGTTTTCGGGAAAGCGATAACCTCGCGGATGCTCTGCTCATTTTGAAGAATCATTAAAAACCGATCAATACCCGAAGCAATACCGCCGTGCGGCGGAACGCCGTAAGTAAACGCTTCAAGTATGTGTTTAAAATACGCTTTTTCTTCTTCGGAAAATCCTATCAACTCAAATATTTTTTCTTGGATTTGTGGAGTATGAATTCGAATACTGCCGCCGGCTATTTCGTAACCGTTTAAAATCATATCGTGCTGATACGATTTTGTTAATTGAGGTTCCAACTCAATTATGCTTTTTGGAGAAGTGAACATATGATGACTGGGAGCAAAATAACCGTTATCTTTTTTCTTTTCTTCAAAAAGTGGGAAATTTATAATCCAAGCGAATGCTAATTCGTTCGGGTCATTTTTATCTTTCCGAAGATCCGGCCGGTCGGTACCGTAGTTTTTCATAACCTCGTCATAATCCAATCTCGGCCACGGTTTTTGGGTTATTTTTTTGTCTGGATAAAGATTCTCAACCAATTTTGTGTATAAATCTTCCATTAAATCCAGAATGTCATTTTGTTTCACAAAACTCATCTCCAAATCAAACTGAGTAAATTCGGCTTGCCTGTCCCCTCTTGTATCTTCGTCTCTTAAACACTTTGCAAATTGAAAGTATCTTTCTACACCGGCAACCATTAATAATTGCTTATATTGCTGAGGAGATTGAGGCAAGGCGTAAAACTTTCCCGGGTGAAGCCGTGAAGGCACAATAAAATCTCTTGCTCCTTCCGGCGTGGATTTCGTCAAAATCGGCGTTTCTATCTCAATAAAATCTTTTTCCGAAAGATAATCCCGAATGAATTTTATCACCTGATGGCGCGCTTTTAAATTTTTTTGAAGCCTTTGTCTTCTTAAATCCAGATAGCGATATTTTAATCTTATTTCTTCGCCGATTTCGTAGCCGTCGTTGTCAAGGCTAAAAGGCGGCGTTTGACTTTCATTTAAAATCTCCAAATTTTCCGCCTGAATCTCAAATTCACCGGTCTCTATTTCCGGATTTTCCATTCCTTTGGGCCGGCGGGAAACTTTTCCGATGATTTTGATCACCCATTCCGGCCGCAGTTTTTGAACCAATTCATAAACTTCTTTGTTTGTCGGCGTAAAAACTATTTGCGCTTTTCCGCTTCGGTCGCGTAAATCAATAAAAATGATTTTTCCGTGAACCCGCCTGACGTCAACCCAACCCGCCAACTCGACCGATTCGCCTTCCTTATTAATAATCTCCTTAATTAAAATTCTCATTATTATTCTTCCGATTTTTTCAGCGATTCTTCTATCGCCTTTTTTAAATCTTCAATATCAACGGCTTTGCGTTCTTTTTTAACCTCCGATTCTTCTTTATTTTGTTCTTCAATCTTCGGATACGGCCGGAAATATTCTTCTTTTGAAACCAAAACTCTTCCCAGCGGCCGTTCTTCTCGGCGCCTGACTTTTTCTTCGACAATCTCAGCTTCAGCCGCCCATTCCGTGGCAATTTTTTCCTCAACCGTCCGGCGCGGAGTGGCGTATTTATTACGGGAATTTTCTATAATAACATCCCTAAACGTTTCCGGCGCCATTTCCACCGGCTCCAATGTTTCAGCGGAAAACGGTTTTGAAGCCACGCCGTCAATCATTAGTTTTACATAAATATTATACTTGGTCAGATTCACCAAGTCATTAGCGTTGAATTCCGGCAGAAATTCCTTTTCCAAAAATTCCGCGTCTTCGGCACCGACCCGAAAACAAACAATAGTTCCGACGTTCCCGAAAATAGCGGCTCTTACTTTTTCGTGAAGCTGTTCAATATATTGGTGAGCCAAGATTAAATTAAGACGATATTTTCTCGCCTCGGACAAAATATTGGCGAAAGATTCTGTAGAAAAATTTTGAAATTCATCAACATAAAGATAAAAATCGCGGCGCTTTTCTATCGGTAAATCAACCCGACTCATCGCCGCTAACTGCAACTTGGTAATTATCATCGCACCTAAAAGAGCGGAGTTGTCCTCGCCGATTCTTCCCTTGGAAAGATTAACGATTAAAATCTTTCCTTCATCCATTATTTTTCTCATATCAATTGCCGAATGGGTTTGGCCGACAATATTCCTAATTAAGGGATTGGCGACAAATTGACCGACTTTATTCTGAATGGCCGCCACCGCTTCGGTTTCTAAACGCTGAGTATAGCGAGCGAATTCATTAACCCAAAAAGCCTTAACCACCGGGTCTTTTAAATTATCAACAATTTTCTTCCGATATTCTTTTTCCGCCAGCATTCTCATAATACCCAAAAGCGTCGAGCCCGGATATTCCAAAAGAGCCGAAAGAGTGTTGTTTAAAATGTATTCCATTCGGGCCGACCAAACATCTGGCCAGATTTTTTTAAACACGCCCATAATACCCGAAACCACCAAATGCCGGTATTCGACATCAACCTGCTCCAAAACATTGAAAGCAATCGGGTGGTTTAAATCCGCCGGATTAAAATAAATCACATCGTCGATGCGGTTTTCCGGAATAAAATCCAAAAGTTTTTCGGCGAATTCACCGTGAGGATCGACAATGCCGACGCCCCGACCGGCTCTGATATCGGCAATCGCCATGTTTTCCAACAAATTGGTCTTGCCCATGCCGGTTTTTCCGATAATGTACATATGCCGTCGCCGATCGTCGGTTTTGATGCCGAATTTGATTTTCTGATTTCTAAAAGTTGTTTTTCCGAATAAAGTTATCTCTGCGTCAGGTATCATGTATCAAGTATCAAGAATTATTTTTTAAATATTTTATAAAACCTCCCAATAAGGAACCGACTAAAATCCTTTGGTTTTCTAATTTTTTATATTCATCTTTATTAATATATTCTAATTCTAAAGATAACTCAAAATAATATTCTAATTCTACTAATGAACCGTTAATATTGATAGGAATTGTTTAAATTCCTTTCTTGTCGCTCTCGCTTGTCCCTCTAAAATATTAGCCACAACAGAAACTGCCGCTCTTCTCATCTGAGAAACCAATCCAAAGATTTCTGATTTTGGAAATTTTGCGGTTATTGAATAAACGTCCAATGCTAATTTATGAGCCTCTCGATAAACTTTTAATTTCTTATAGCCCTTATTATCTTGCATATATTATCCTGACACCTGACACTTGTATTATCCTGACACCTGACACTTGACACTTGATACTATTCTATCGGCAATCCTGACGGCGGGCCGACTTTTTTCGCCTCGACTCTCCGCAATCGCGGCGCCTTAACCATAATCGCCGGGAAATGATAAACAGTCGCCAATTCTTCGGTATTTAAAACGGAAAATTTTTCCGGCTTGGTTTTATTATAGGCGCCGAATCTTCTTTCCCGATACTTTTGAAAAATTTCTTTTTTTAAGGCGAACTCGGTCAGTTCTTTATATTTCGGAAAAAAATGCGCCAGCCATCCGCCTTTGGCGGCAACTTTCGGCTTGAAAGCGTTTAGGTGAGAAATTCCAAACTGTTGAAAAGAACCAATGACGGCGATCGGATTTGAAGGAGTAAAACTATCGCGCCGATCGATATAGACAAAACGGATGACGGTTTCAAAACCGAATTTTGAAATTTTATTGGAAATCGCTTTGACGATTTCCTGTTCATGGGGGTTTAAAAATTTCGAAACCGCAGCCTCTTCTTTTTTCGCCAAAGCCGGCCAGTCCGGATATTTGACCGGCGCGAAAAACAAATTTCTTATCCATTCATACAGCGCTCCGCCCAAACCTTTTTTCTTTTCTTTTTCGGTTTTTTTGCCGGTGATTTCATTAATTTTTTCAATGCCTTCGGCCTGCCAATCGTTGCCGCTCGGCGCGCCGGTCGGGCTAATTAAAGTCTGGAGCCAAATCGCTTCGCCTTCTTTCAGATTAGACATTACTTCCGAAATCGCCGCAATCGGATCAAGGCGCCTTTCTTCCGTCGGCTCTTCGAAATACTGGTAGGTTCTGATGGGATAGTAGCTTTCTTTTAACAAACCGAATTCCGCTCCAAAAACATCGTAAATTTTATTAGGAAGAGTATTTCCGAACAATTCGGTGTAATCTTCAGCTTGGTGAATTTCCGCTTCCGGATACTGAGCGTAGATTGCCGATTCTATCAAATTGCGATATTTGGAAGGAGTATAGATGTAAAAATTAACGCCGCCGGCGTGCCCGGCCATTTCAAAAGAAATCCAAGGTTCCACCTTGCCGTTTAAATAAATGTCCACCGGCTTCATTCCGAAAGAATAAATCGCCGCCATCTCGGAAAAAACCTGCTCCATTGCTTTCGGGGTTTTTAAAATATCTTTAGGAATTTTTACTTCAAGCATCAGCCACTCGATACTTTTAACATACCGAGTCCGAATGTATCTCATCCGCAAATTCCAGAAAATCGGAAAAAGAAAAAGTGGCAAAATCAGCCACCAAACATACCTTATTATCAAAACAATACTATCAATAATGCCATAGAGAACCTCCATCATAAAAATTTAAATTGTTCCACAATTATACGAGATAGATATGGACAATGTAAAATTATAAAATGTTTCGCGGAGCGAAATACTTTAATTTTGCATTTTGATTTTTGATTTTTGAATTATCGCACACTATATCTGCCGTCTTTCAATTTTCGAAAAAATTTTCTGTTCTGAAGATTTAAAACAATCGTATTTTTCTTTAGGAAACGCTGTTTCGAAATCGCATCCATTATTTCTTCAAAAGGAAGCGGACCTTTTTCTTTTAGAATCAGGAAAATTACGTCTTTTGCGGTTCCCGGAACAAAGCCGTGTTCTTTAAGACCGTAAGTTCCTCTGCCAACCAGAACAAATCTCGGGTCTTTGATGAGTTCGTTATGAACCGTCTGAGGAAGAGCCTTAAGCCGATTAAATCCGGCCCTGTTAATCGCCTCGGCAATGTCTCTGAAATGCAAAGGGGCTCCGTGTTTTTTCAAAATCAGATAAGTTTTTCCGCCGATAGTCTTAGGGGTGATTTCTTCCCAATGGCTCAAACCTAAATCGCCAAAAGGATTGATTCCGAATTTTTTCGAAACCGAAAGATAATTTAAAGCGACGAAATGCGGCAAACGGGAAATTTTAACCGCTTTGGCGAAATAATCATGAAAACGTCCGGCGACAACGGTTTCTTCTTTTTTATCGGCGATTAAATTTTCCAATCGCGCGGCGAATCGAGCGGCGAGTTCAATTTGTCTTTCATCCAAATACCAAAAATTATGAAAATCGTCGTTGATCGGATGATAAAGCGGCAGGCCGGCGACTTCGGACAAAAATCTCAAATGCCAATAATGGAGCCTGCTATCATTTAAAAGATGCTTAATTTCAATAAGGAACAAATCGTTTTGACGCAAACCGCCGAGATTATCGAGATGGCCGGAAATCAAATCCAAAATTTCTTCTATTGTTTCTTTTTCTTGAGAAAGCCTATCTCGAACTGCTTTTAAGGCCTCCTCTTCTATTTGTCTAACCCTTTCGCGAGTTAAATCGTACTTTTCGCCAATTTCCGCCAAAGTCTTTTTCTCGCCGCTGTTTAAGCCAAAACGGCCAACTAAAACTTCCCGCTGACGCGGCTTTAAATCGCTTACCAAATTATTAATAGTTGAACTAAGCATACCCAATAGTAGACCCGCGATGACAATTTTTCAATTCAATCCATCGCAGTTTGAAAATTATTAAAATTTATTCTATTTAATTAATCCCTGTTTTTGCTCCAATAGCAAGAAAAATTGGATTGAATATATCGCGGGCTCACTACTGGGCATTTTTATTTATCTTAAGATACCAAAATTATATTTATCTGTCAATTTTTCTAAAGAAAAGCAAAAGCGGACTGGCGACAAAAATTGAAGAATAAGTTCCGAGAGTGACTCCGACCAAAATGGTTAGAATAAAATATTTAAGAGTGATTGGACCGAAGAAAAACAGAGCCAAAAGCGTCAAAATAAGCGTCAAAGAAGTGTTGATTGAACGAGCAATCGTCTGGTTAACGCTATTATTAATAATAACGGGTAAATCCAGACTGCCGCGATTAATTGAAAGATTTTCCCTGATTCGATCAAAAACTACAATAGTGTCATGAACCGAAAAACCCATTATCACCAATAAGGCGACTACGAAATTGGTGTCAATCTCTATTCCTAATTTCCAACCCAAAACCGCCAACAAACCCGTTGGAATAGTAATGTCGTGAAAAAGCGTAATTAGGGTAATTATCCCGTATTTCCAAGATTTAATCGGATAAGAAACCTTCCGGAAAGCATAAGCGATATACAAAGAAATGCCGAGTAAAACCAAAGCAATCGCCCAAAAGGCTTTTCTTTTCAGTTCTTTGCCGATAGTCGGGCCGATTGCCTCGTATCGCAATTCCTCCGCGTCCGCGAATTTATTTTTCAACGCCGAAAAATAATTTTGATGTTCCGCTTCGGAAATATGCGGCAAACGAACGAGGAAACTATCATTCTCTGCCGGAAAAACCGTGATGTTTTTTACGCCCAAATCTCTCTCAAAAAATTCTTTTACATCACCGGTTGTTAGTCGTTGATCGTTAGTTGAAAGTTTAATATTCCAGAGTGTGCCGCCGACAAAATCAATGCCGGGTTTTAAGCCAAAAACCAAAACCGCCGCAATGCCGGCTAAAACCAAAATTCCGGAAATTGTTAGAAAAATTTTTCGATGACCGATAATATTCATAAATAAACTTCACTAATATACGAATATAGCACGAACATACGAATTCGTATAATTTGTATATTAGTGTTTTATTTGCATATTCGTAGAGTTTTTAATAAATGCCCTCAACATAGTCCTTGTTACCGTAATTGCACTGAACATACTTACCAAAACACCAATCAATAACGCCAAAGCAAATCCTTTAATAAAACTGGTAGTGAAATAATAAAGAATGACCGAGGTGATGATTGTAGATATATTGGAATCCCTGATTGACGGCCAAGCGCGGCGAAAACCTTCTTCAATCGCCGCTACTTTTGATAATCCTTTTTTAATTTCTTCTTTAGTTCTCTCAAAAATCAAAATATTGGCATCAACCGCCATGCCGATTGAAAGAATAAACCCGGCGATGCCCGCCAAAGTCATCGTAATGCCGAGTTTAAATATCGCGGCCGTCAAAATTATATAGATAAGCAAAGCCAAAGAAGCGAAAATTCCGAATTTTCGATAATAAACAAGCATAAAGAAAACAACCGTTAAAGTTCCAATGAGTCCGGCGGAAACAGCTTTTCTAAGTGACTCCTGCCCTAAACTCGGCCCGATGGTCTGCTGACTGACGAGATTTATCGGTGCCGGCAAAGCGCCGGCGTTAAATCTCGAAGCCATTTGTTTTACTTCGTCGGTGGTGAATTTTCCGGTAATTCGCGCTCGGCCGCCGGAAATTTTTTCCTGAACAGTGGCGCAATCGGTTAATTGATTGTCAATAAAAGTGCACAGTTGTTTACCGACGTTTCTGGCGGTAATTTCTTCAAAAATTCTCGCGCCTTCATCGTTAAATTCCAATGACAAAAACGGCGCGCCAACGGTCGAATCAAAATCAAGTTTGGCGGATTTAAGATAACGGCCGGTAAGATTAGTCTGAACAAATTGTATTTGTTGTTTGTCGTTAGTTGTTGATTGTTGATCAGCAATAGCTTCCCTAAATTCCAAAAACGGCGTCTCGCCGATCATTTTAACCGCCGCGCCGACGTCTTTAATGCCCGCAAGCTCAACTATAAGTCTGTAAACATCGCCTTCTTTGGCAGAAATCACCTGCGGTTCGGAAACGCCGAATAAATTAACCCGTTTTTCAATAACGTCTTTTAATCCGGCGGCAACCGAATCGCGGTCTTGAGAATTGACGTCTTTCATATCAATTTCATAAACCAGATGCGTTCCGCCAACAAGGTCAAGCCCTAAACGCCACGGCCGATATTTTACTCCTTGCCATTTCGGATACACAAAAACTCCGGCAACAATCGCCAAAACTAAAATCAAAATCAATAAAAAAATAGGGCGCCTAATCATTTCTTATAATTTCACCGCTTTCTCGATAATCAATTCTTTATTACCAAAATAATAACATGAAAACCTGTTAATATCAACTATCCTTTTCTAAATCATCGCAATATCTTATATAATATCTGATTTTTAATTTATGATTTACGAGCTGGTCAAATTTATTCGTATATTAATCTAATATCCAAATTTATCTTACTAAAAGATTTTAAAAAAAATAAAAGGACCAAGGATTCCAAACAAAGTTTAAGAATCCAAGGTCCCAAAATTTTACTTGCGGACAGCCGCGAAGCGACAATTGCTGCTCCACTCGCCGTCGAACCAAACCAAACCCAAGTTGCGCCCCCAGCAATCCCCGTCGAGGTATGGGCAGGAGCGAATGAGGAAAAATGAATCCTGCCAGACAGACCAAACAGAGCCAAGAGCGACTATCGGAAATTCCCTCTGAAGGTCGGGAAACTTCTCGCCGATTTTGAGAAGCTCGTGCGTTTCCGCCGGCCTTAGCCCTCTTTTGTCGAGTTCGACCAAAACTTCGTCTGCTGTGATTGTGTCGCGGTTGAAGCAGACAAGATCGATACTAACTTCCGCTATGCCCGACTTTTTTGTCGGGAAGTTTTTAGAAGTTATGTCACTATTAACCCGGTCGTATCTTCCAGCCTCAACAGCTTCTTCAACACTCTGGCCGTAATCTACTGCCAGACGGTAGATGCTGTAATCTACATGGTAGATATTGAGTGTATTAAGACCGAGCAATTTTCTGAACTCGTTCCGGTCCACTGCGCCAATATTGGCATTCAGAATATCGGAAAGTAATCCTGAGCTGATAAGCTCCTGAATCTGCTCGCCAGACGTTCCTTTCTGGGCGATCAACTGCAAAATTTTTACTCCATGTCCAAGGGTTGCGTTTTTCATCACAAGTCCTCCTTTTTGCGGTCCCTTTTTATTTAGGGCGCGTTTGGCTTTCTGTTGTTCCGACCCCATGCCGAAACCCCAGACTTGCCTGTTAATGTACTTTTATATTTAAGCAGAAAACTAATATTTGTCAACCTCACCAAAGAAACACTCTCTTAAGGGTTCTTAGTGGGGTTAAGAACACATTCCCCAACCGCAAGTCGGACATTTGGTACAGCCTTCCTGCTTGACCAATTTAGTTTTACAAATCGGGCATTCTTTTAATTCTTTAATATTGTTTTCCGGATTCGCCTTATTAGAAGCCGGAGACAGACCTAATTCGTTGCCGTTGATGTTTGCGCCGGCTTTATGGTAAACCGCCAAACCCTTGGCTTTTTCATCTTTCAAAGAAACAAGCTCTGATTCTTTTCTTTGTTTCTCTTCCGCCGTCTTTTTCCCGCCGGTCAAAACCTGACTTTTCAATGATTTATCGCGATAAATTGTCACTCCCTTACATCCCAATTCGTGAGCCATTGAATAAATATCTTTAACATCGTCAACCGTCGCCGAAGCCGGCAAATTATTGGTCTTGGAGATGGAAGAATCTACCCACTTCTGGAAAGTAGCCAATACCCTAACGTGGTCTTTAGGAGAAATATCCATTGCCGTGACAAAAATTTTCTTTAATTTCGGAGGAATATAAGTCAGACCGGAAACGCTGCCGCTTAATGTTGAAATGTCTTTAATCAAAGCCTCGTCCATTAACCCTTCTTTTTGCATCCGTTCTTCAAAAACCGGGTCAACATAATAAAAACTGCCGATAGTGACGTTTTTTTCAAAAACCAAACTAAAAACCGGTTCAATACCCGAAGAACAACCGGCAATCATAGAAATTGAACCGGTCGGAGCGATGACCGTGGTAAAACCGTTTCTAATTCCTTGTTTTTTAATTTTCCGCGCCAATTCTTTCCAATCAAAATGGTGTGGTTTTTTATCTTTAAAACCGGAAAACGGCAATCTTCCTTCTTTATAAAACGACTTATCGAAATAAGGCATTTTCCCGCGTTCTTTTGCCAATTCTATTGAAGCGATTTTTGAGTGATAATTGATAAATTCCATCAATTTTTCCATAAACGCCAGACCCTCTTTAGAGTTATAAGGGATTTCTAATTCATAAAGAAGATTACCGAGCCCCATCACTCCTAGACCCAGCTTACGCGTGTTTAAAGTCATCTCTTCAATTTCTTTTAATGGATATTTATTGATATCAACGACATTATCCAAAAATCTGGTCGCGATTAAAACATCCTGTCCAAGTTTCTGCCAGTCGAAATGAGGTTTCTTATCGCCGTTTTTCTTTAAATAAGACCAGACGTTAATTGAACCAAGATTACAAGATTCATTCGGATAAAGCACTACCTCCCCGCACGGGTTAGTACTTTCGATCGGCCCTAAACCTTTTAAGAAAGGATTGTTTTCGTTTATTCGGTCGTGAAACAGCACTCCCGGCTCAGCCGATTCCCACGCCTGATAAGCAATCATTTCAAACAAATTCTCCGGATCTATTTCCTTTACCACCTTGCCGTTTCGAGGATTAATCAATTGGTAAGGTTTCTTTTCTTTAAGAGCCGTCCAAAATCCCGGCTTAAGCATTATTGAGATGTTAAAATTCTTCAAAGCCTTATTGCCTTCTTTAGCGCGAATAAATTTTTCAATATCCGGATGATCGGAGTTTAAAATACCCATGTTCGCTCCTCTTCTAATTCCTCCCTGTTTGATTACATCGGTCATATTATCAAACATCGACATAAAACTGATTGGCCCCGAAGCCGAGCCGCCGGTGGTTTTAACGAAATCACCTTCCGGCCTTAAATGCGAAAAATTATAGCCGACGCCGCCTCCTGATTTAAAAATCACCGCCGCTGATTTCAAAGAATCCATTATTGAGTCAATAGAATCTTCGATGCCGAGCGTAAAACATGCCGAACCCATCCCTAAATAATTCCCGAAATTCGCCAAAGCCGGCGTGTTAGGCAAAAATTGCCGATTGACCATTAAATTATAATAAGAATCGATTTCCGCTTCATATTTATTAAAATAACCTTTTTTCAATAAGCCAAAAAAATTTGACCAAGAAATCTTGATTTGGCGATTTAAAGCAAAACGCTTATAAAGACGATGAAGGCCTTCTAAATGAAACTGATTAAGCTTGTATTTTCCGATAGAAAACTTATTTTCAAATTTAACAAAATCAAATTCTTCTGTTTCATATTCCGGCGCCTTACCCTTGCCCCGCATAATACCGCTTTCAGCGGGATTTTTTCGAGGAGTTTTTTGATAAATCTTTGAATCGTAAAACAGCGAAGGCAAAGCGGTATGAACGGCCACTCTTTGAAAAAGTTCTTTTGGTGATTCGATTACTTGACCGTTTTCATCTTTTCTCAAATAACGGCTGGCCAAAACGCGCAGGGCGTTGATGTCAAATTTTTTATCAACCTCGTCAATCTCGGCTTTGTTTAAAATCTGTTCTTTTTGTCTTCTAATTTCCGCCCGATGCTGGCGGTATAAAATATAAGCCTTGGCGATTTTGGCGTGGCCGGTTTCAATTAAAACCTGCTCGACAACATCTTGAACTTCCTCGACTTGGGGAACGGCGCCTTTTTTAAGTTTCTTTTTTAAGCGCTCGATAATTTCTTTTGCCAAATTTTCCGCCAATTGCCAATTCGGTTCGCCAACCGCAATCGAAGCCTTATAAACGGCATTGACGATTTTTTCAATTTTAAACGGCGCGATTTGGCCGTTTCTTTTGCGAATTGATTTAAACATATTTCAACCGATGCGAAATTACAAATTTATACGAATCCACAAAGATAATACGATTATTCGTAGATTCGAATGCATTCGTAATTTTGCATCGCGATTATCTTCTTTTCTTCCTTAAAAACGCCGGTATTTCTAAAATTCCTTCTTTATCTTCTTCCGCTTCTATGCCCTCTTCGTTTATTTCTTGAACCGCTTCCTTTTCTTTTAAATCGGAATTGACAGTTTTAAAATCTGTTTCGTTTTGAAGCGGAAAAAGACTGGGCAGTAAAAAACCGTTTTTACTCGCCAAATCTCCGTTAAAACCTGTGGCAACCAAAGTGACTTTTAATTGGCCCTTGTTCAATTTTCGGTCGTGGTAAGCGCCGAAAATTATTTTCGCCGATTGGTCAACGCTTTCAGAAATTAATCTCGCCACCTCGTTAATTTCGTTCATTTTTAAATCGCGGTGGCCGGAAACCGAAAAAAGCACGCCTCTGGCGCCATCAATCGTAGTTTCCAAAAGCGGTGAATTAACGGCCTGGCCGGCCGCTTTAATGGCGCGATCCTGGCCGCTGGAAACGCCGATACCTATCATTGCCGAACCAGCCTCGGACATTATAGTTTTTACATCGGCAAAATCAACATTGACAATGCCCGGCGACATAATTAATTCGGTAATTCCCATCACTGAATTTTTAAGGATTTCATCAATCGCTTCAAAGGCTTTGATGAGAGAGGTATCTTTGTTGATTATGGAAAAAATCCGGTCGTTGGGAATAATAATCAATGTGTCAACGCGGTCTTTTAATTTTATAACTCCTTCTTGGGCAATTCTATTTCTTTGGGTTCCTTCGAAAGAAAACGGTTTGGTAACAACGGCAATTGTTAAAATCCCTAATTCTTTGGCGGTTTCGGCTACTACCGGTGCCGCGCCGGTGCCGGTGCCGCCACCCTGTCCGGCAGTAATAAAAACCATATCTGCTCCCTTAAGTGATTCTGCGATTTCCGAACGATTTTCTTCGGCCGCTTGTCTGCCTAAATCCGGATTCATTCCGGTTCCCAAACCCTTGGTCAAATTTTTGCCGATATGAATTTTTTTCCTGGCATTAGTTTGATTAAGATCCTGAATATCGGTATTGATAGCGATTAAATCAACGCTTCTCGGAAAACAATCATACATTCGGGAAACGGCGTTATTGCCGCCGCCGCCGACGCCGACAACTTTAATTTTCGCCAAGGAATGATTTTCTTGAGGTTTTATTTTTTTCTTCGGCATTTTAAATTAAGGTAAAAAATGTTTTAAAATTTTCCCCAACCAACCGGTTTTTGTCGGCGCCCAACCTTGATTTTCCAAAACCTGGTCAACGCCCCATAATAACAAACCGATTGCCGCGGCAAATTCCAAATCTTCCAACTGATTTTCAAATTCGGCGTTAATCGATTCGACTGCTGAAAAATCCGGAATGCCGAGTTGGACCGGCAATTTTAATTCCTGCTTTGCCAACTCAACAATGTCGGGTATTTTTGCTCCGGCGCCGGTAATCACGGCTCCGGCCGGCAGTTGCCCCGATTTGCCGACCAGTTTTAATTCATTATTAACGAATTCAAAAATTTCGGCAAGCCGGCTTTCAATAATTTCGGAAACGAATCTTTTGCTAACCGTTGATTTCAAAGAATCGTCAATCTGCTCAAGAGCGATTTTTTCCTTATTGGAAATTTCCTTTGGAAACGCCGAGCCGTATGAAAGCTTAATTGTTTCCGCGGTTTTAATCGGACATTTCAAACCGACGGCTAAATCATTAGTAATATTTGAAGAGCCGACCGGAAAAACAGAAGCGCAAAGAAGCTTGTCTTCTTCATAAGCCGCCATCGAAGTCGCTCCAAAACCGATATCAACGGCCACCGCTCCTAATTCTTTCTGGGTTTTTGATAAAATCGAGCGACTGGCGGCCAAAGGATTGTAAATCAATCCGCCGATTTTCCCGCCGGCCGCCTCAACGGCTTTAATTAAATTATTTATCGTCGGTTTAAAGGCGTCAATAATCAAAGAATTAACTTCCAATCGCGAACCGGCCATTCCCAAGGGATCGGAAATTCCGCCGATGCCGTCAACCGTAAATTCACGAGTAATGGTATGGAGAATCATCCGATTAGGACCGAGATTTATCGCCTGGGAAGCTTTGATAACCTGGTCAATGTCATCGGAATAAATTTCATTGTCGGCGCGGGAAACCGCTATAATTCCCCGCGAATTTTGCAACCTTGCGTGAGAACCGCCGACGTTGACAAAAATATTTTTCAAAGCCGCCTTATCAATTTGTCTTACTTCATTAAACAGCCGGTTAAGCACGGAAACAGCATCGTTGACGGAAACGATTTCTCCTTTTCTGATTCCGAGCGACGGCGTTTTAAAAACGCCCAATAGCGACAATTGGCCGTCTTTTTTCGCCTCGGCGACTAAAGCCCTAATTTGCGATGTTCCTAAATCTAAGGCGGTGATAAACATATTTTTCTTTTTTCTCCATTTTTATTCTATCACTTTCTTTTTTATGATCGTAGCCGAAAAGATGAAGCAGGCCGTGAATTAATAGATACCGATGCGAAACTACAAATTTATGCGAATCTACAAATTTTGCGTCCGTAGATACGGATGTGTTCACAATTTTAAATCGCTTTTCGCAATTAAGATAGATTTCGCCAAGATAGTTAAATTTCGACGGCGGTAAAATAAAATTTCGCGGTTCCTCAAAACTTAAAACAGTGGTTGTTTTATCTTTGTTGCGAAATTTTTTGTTTAAAATTCTCATTTTTTTATTGTCCGTCAAATAAATTTCAACCGCGATTTTATCTTTATTTAAAATTTTTAATATTTTTAAAGCGGTTTTTTTAATTTCATTCTCAAACTTTTTAAACTTTTTATTCAAACTTATAACCAATATCTCATTTCTCATTTCTAATTTCTAATTTCTTTTTTATTATTTCGCTCACGATTGAGGCATCGGCTTTGCCTTTTAATTCTTTCATCGCTTCCGCCATCACGCGGCCGAAATCCTTAATTTCCTTGACGCCGGTTTTTTCAATTGCCGTGTCGATAATTTTCTTGACTTCTTCCTCGCTTAATTGCTCCGGCAAATATTTTTTTATAATTTCCAATTCTTTGGCTTCTTTTTCCGCCAAATCTTTCCGACCGGCCTTTTGATAAACTTCAAACGCCTCTTTTCTTTTCTTCGCTTCTCTTGTCAAAATCTCAATCGCTTCGTCTTCTGATAATACCGGTTCCATCCCTCTGCCTTTTTTCTCGATTTCTTTGTTATGAAAAGCCGATGAAAGCATTCTTAAAACACCGACTTCAAACTCTCTACCGGCTTTCATCGCCTCTTTTAAATCGTTGGAGATTTTTTGATAAAACATCGTCGCTGATCGATCCGAATCTGCGAATTTCACGAACCCTCCGAATAATTCGTTGAGTTCGTCCCGCTGTAAACGGGATTGGTTCGCATCGGTCTATTTATACTATTCCCAATTTTCTGGTTTTCTCAATTTCTTTCTTTTTTTGTTCTCGATGGAGAGCAGACAAACGTTTTTTTATCCGGGAAACCGGCCGGTCTTTGTATCTCCGCTTTTTCGCTTCGCGTAAAACTCCGCTTCGCTGAATTTTTTTGGAAAAGCGGTATAAAAAAGCGCTTATCGATTCTCCTTCTCTTCTTTTTAATTCCATAATATTTTCTTCTTTATTTCTTCGAGCGACTCTTTCGGCGGATTGTCGATTATGCTGTGAATCGAGCCGCCGGCGTCATTATGATAGCGCGGAAGAACATGAATATGCAAATGTTCTATGGTCTGTCCGCTTACCTTACCATGATTAATACCTATGGTAAAGCCGTCGGGCTTTAATGATTTATTCAACAACTCAACGACTTTCTTGACGGCTTTAAAAACTCCTTGAATTTTTTCATCGGCCAAATCCAAAATATTCTCCGCATGGATTTTCGGAAGAATCATCGTATGGCCCGGCGCTTTCGGGTGAACGTCTAAAATCGCCAACGCCTCATCATCTTCATAAATTATTTCCGCCGGAATTTCTTTATTGATGATTTTACAAAATAAGCAATTCATTTTATTCTCTTTTTCACTGCTTCTATAACTTTATTCAGCGGCACGGTTTCCTGCGCTCCGCTTTTCATGTCTCTTAAAATAATATTTTCTTCAAAAACTTCTTTTTGCCCCAGGATCAAGGCTGTATCTATCTCTTCTTTATCGGCAATTTTTAATTGCGACTTAAGCGATTCTTTTCCGAAAGACTCCATAATTTTTATTCCTGATTTCTTGAATTCCTCAATTAAACGAAGCGCTCTTTTCTTCGCCGGCTGACCAATTTGAGCCAAAAAAACCTTTACCCTTCCTTTTGTCAATCCGCTAATTCCCTGATTTTTCATTACTTCGATCACTCGTTCAATCCCCAAACTGCTGCCGCAGGCCGGCAAAGAATGTTTGGCGCCAAGCATAACGGCCAAATCGTCGTAACGCCCGCCGCCGCCGAGAGACACACCATAATTTTCCGCCAAAAATTCAAAAACCGTCTGATTGTAATAATCCAATCCTCTGACTAAATAAGGATTCAGATTGTAAGGCAAACCGAGCTCGTCCAAATATTCTAAAACACCGCGAAAATGACTTTTACAGCCGGAACAAAGATGATCCAACATAATCGGCGCTTTGGATTTTATCGGCTGACAATTTTCGTTTTTACAATCAAGCAAACGCAGAGGATTTAAAGATAATCTTCTTTTGCAATCGCGACAGATTTTATTCTGATTTTTTCTATAATAATCCTGAAGTTTTTTCCGATAATTGGAACGGCAATTTTTGCAGCCGAGACTGTTTATTTCGATATTTAAATTTTTTATCTTTAATTCTTCAAGTAAACGAAACGCCGCCAAAACAATCTGAGCGTCATAAATCGGGTCGTTTTTATCTCCTAAAATTTCAAAACCAAGCTGATAAAACTGCCGATAACGGCCGAACTGCGGCGATTCATATCTAAACATCGGACCGAAATAATAAAGTTTTAAAGGCTGGGCTATTTTGGATAAACCATGTTCCAAATAAGCCCTGACTATACCGGCGGTTCCTTCGGGACGAAGAACCAACCGGTCCTTGCCTCGACTTTTTATATAATACATCTGCTTCTCGATAATGTCGGTGGCGCCGCCAACCGCTCTTTCAAAAATTTCGGAAAACTCAACGAGCGGCGTGTCAATTCTTGAAAAATTATAAAAGTCGGCGATTTCCCGACCGACTTTTTCGATTTTATCCCAATAAGGCCGTTCATCGGGCAAAATGTCGCGCATTCCTTTGGGGCTCTGAAATAAGATTTTCTTTTTTTTATCGCTTTTATTTTTCATCTGCGATTTGTTAAAAAGTTTAGTTGCCTAAACAATTTAATTACTAAACAATTTATTTAATAGCTTGGCCTCCCTACCGCCACCGCTTCATTAAACGGCCAAAGTCTCAAACGAACCAAGCCGACAATTTCGGTTTTTAAAAGATTTCCCCAACTGCGGGAATCATAACTATAATTGCGATTATCGCCCATAACAAAATATTCGTTCTCCTTGAGAAGGATTTCTTTATCTCCTGAAGTTTTCATCCCCGGCGGCAAATAACTCTCTTTGAGCGTAAAACCGTCGGGATGTTCATTATTGAAAACCGTTACCGAACCGTTCTTTAAAAGCAATCGCTCTCCGGGCAAGCCAATAATTCTTTTTATGTAATAAACGCTTTTGTCGCCAGGATAATGGAAAACCGCTACCTCCCCGCGTCGAGGTTCTCGGAAACGATAGGAAATTTCATCTATTAAAAGATAATCGCCGCTTGAAAAATTCGGCTCCATTGAGGCGCCCGAAACTAAAAAAGGCTGAATCAAAAAAGTACGGACAAAAAGAACGACTATCACCGCCACCGTCACGACTTCGAAAATTTCCCACAAAGAATAAAGAAAAGCTTTCATATAGCGAAAATATACAAGTTTATTATATAATTATTGCCATGGAAATCAAGCCCCGATTAATCGTCGGTCTCGGCAATCCGGGAAAGGAGCACAAAAAAACCTACCACAACGCGGGATTTTTATTTATTGACTTTTTATTAGAAAATCAAAATTACAATTCAAAATTTAAAAATGGAAAATATTTTAACTATTTGAAAATTGATGAAAATATTTTAATCAAACCAAAAACTTTTATGAACGAATCCGGCAAGGCCGTCAAAGAGGCGATAAAACACTTTAAAGCAAAACCGGAAGAATTATTAATCGTCCACGACGATTCGGACATCGAACTTGATAAATATAAGATTTCTTTCGGCAGAGGTTCGGCCGGCCACCGGGGAGTTCAATCAATTATCGATGCGCTTAACACTAAAAATTTTTGGCGGCTGAGAATCGGCATCGGGAAGAAAAAAGGCGACAAACGGCAAACGACAATAAAGAAAGCCGGCGAATTTGTTTTAAAAAAAATCAGCAAAGAAGATTTGAAAATTCTTGAAAAAGTTTTTAAAGAAATAAAAATAAATAATGACAAAAATTAAAAACGCTATTATTTTTTTAGGAGATATTTTTATCCTTTACGGCGCTTTAGCTCTTACATTATTTTTCCGCTATGGCCTGGATTTCAAAGAACCGCTTAACGCCCATCTTAAGCCGTTTTCTTTAATCTTTTTCGTCTGGCTTCTTGTTTTCTATCTTGCCGACCTTTATAAAATCAGGTTTTTAAGAATCAATTTAAAAATCGTTCAGAATTTCGTTTTGGCGATTATTATAAGCATTATCGCCTCTGTTGTTCTTTTCTATCTTTTCCCGTCTGTTTTTAAACTGACTCCAAAAACCAATCTGGCGCTTTTCGCTTTAATTTTCGGCGTTTTGGATTTTCTTTGGCGGTTTATTTTATCAAAAATTTTCATCTCCGGCGGGCTGAAAGAAAATTTATTGATCATCGGCGATTCGCCGGTTGCTGAAGAAATTACCGGTCATTTAAGAAACAATCCCCAAATCGGATACGAAATAATCGGCGTTGAATCAAGCGCGGAAAACATTAAAAAACTTATTTCCGAGCAGCGAATTAATACCGTCGTTATTCAGCCGCAACTCAAAAAAGACCCAAAATTTTCAAAAATCGTCTACCAACTGCTGCATCTAAAAATTTCTTTGGTTGATTTAATAACTTTTTACGAAACGATTTTCCAAAAACTGCCATTAGAAGAACTTGACGAAAACTGGTTTATTGAAAAAATCGCCGGCCGGCGCCGCTTGTACGACATCGCCAAAAAAATAATTGAATTTTTGTTCTCTTTGGTTTTATCCATCGCTCTTCTGCCGCTTATTATTTTTATTGCCTTACTGATTAAATTAACATCTAAAGGACCCGTCATTTATAAACAGGAAAGAATCGGCGAAAACGATAAACCTTTTATTCTTTTTAAATTCCGCACGATGAAAACCGGCATTACCGGCCCCTTGGCAACGGAAAAAAACGACAAACGCGTTACCGCCGTCGGAAAGATTCTGCGTTTTACCCATTTGGACGAACTGCCGCAATTATGGAATATCTTAAAAGGCGATATTTCTTTTATCGGACCGCGAGCCGAGAGAAAAGAGCTTGTTGAACTTTACCGCCAACTTCCCTATTATGAAATCCGCCATATTATCAAACCCGGACTTACCGGCTGGGCGCAAATTAATTACAAACCCAGCGCCTCTTTGGAAGAAGCGCGCGAAAAATTAAAATACGATATTTATTACATTAAAAACCGCTCGCTGATATTAGACCTTTTGATTTTGCTAAAAACAATAAAGTATATTTTTATTTCGCATTAATGATAAATAACCTCAAGAACCTTTTATTCATAAACCGCTCCGTTAAACAAACTATAATTAAAAACGTTTTCTGGCTGAGCGCGTCGCAAATCGGCAGTCGCTTAATAAGAGCGGCGATTATTATTTACGCGGCGCGGATTTTAGGAGCCGCGGAATACGGAATTTTTTCCTATGTTTTGAGTTTGGCCGGTTTTTTCACCATTTTTGCGGATTTGGGCGTTAGTCCGTTAATGACGCGGGAAATAGCCAGCCATCCGGAAAAACGCTCGCTTTATTTTGCCAACGCCTTGAGAGTTAAAACAATTTTAATTTCCATCACCGCGGCTTTGATTATTTTCATCGCCCCGAAATTTTCCAACATTGAAGAAGCGGTTGGTCTGTTGCCGTTCGTGGCTTTGCTTGTTTTCTTTGACAATCTGCGGGATTTTATCTTCGCTTATTTCCGAGGAATTGAAAAAATGGAACGAGAAGCGTTTTTAACCGTTCTGATGAACACGGCAATCGCCGTCACCGGCTTCATCGTCCTGAATTTTTACAAAACCGCCGGCGCTTTGCTTTTTTCTTATATTGCCAGTGTTGTTATTTTGAGTATTGCGGCGATTTATTTCATTAAAAATTTAATTGCCGGAATATTTAAAGATTTCGACAAAGAAATTTTTAAACAATTCGTCCGCGACTCCTGGCCCCTGGCTTTCACCAGTTTATTCGGTATTTTTATGCTCAATATAGATATTATCATGCTCGGTTGGTGGCGGACACCTGAAGAAATCGGATATTATTCAGCGAGCCAACGCATTGTTCAAATTCTCTACACTATGCCGGCGATTATTGCCAGTGCGGTTTTTCCGGCAATATCAAGATTTATAAAAAATAAAGATATTGAAAAAACCCGCCTGCTTAATGAAAAAACAATGAGCGCTCTTTATTTTGCGGCGATTCCAATGGCAATAGGCGGAATTATCCTTGCTAATCCAATTATAGAATTTCTTTTTGGCAAAGAATATTTGCCGGCATCAATTTCATTTCAAATATTAATTATCACTTTACTTATTCAGTTTCCAGCCGCTATTTTAAGCAATTTAGTAATAGCGCACAACCAGCAAAAACAACTCTTCAAATATGCCTGTGCCGGTTCAATCAGTAATGTTGTTTTTAACGCCTTATTTATTCCGATTCTCGGTATTGCCGGCTCAGCAATAGCAACAATCATCGCCTTAACAACCTATTACACTCCAATCTGGCTAAAAATCAAACAAATTGAGAATTTTTACACCTTTCGTCATTTGAAAAAAATAATCATCGCCGGAATTATTATGGGGATTTTCGGGTATGCCGCAAACCGAGTTTTGGGATTAAACGTTCTTGCCAATATCACCGCCTGCGCCGCAATTTATTTCATCGCGCTTTATTTAATGAAAGAAAAAATTATTGAAGAAATAAAATTATTATTTGAAAAAATAAAAAGTTAAAATAATTTCTCTAACTTTTCAACAGCCGCCTCAAGTGTTAAATTTTTCAAGACATATTTAAATCCGTTTTCACCCATTTCTTTTAATTTATCTCTTTCCGCGTAAATTTTACGAATTATTTCTTCGGCTTCTTCCAAATTATCCGATTTCGCGGCATATCCGCATTTTGCTTCTTCTAAAACAGCAAATCCGTCGCTTTCTTTATTTAAAAAGGCGACAATTGGCTTACTAGCCGCCATATAACCCAAAATTTTTCCGGGCACAAAAGATGTTTTATTATCAGCGCTCAAACAAACAAAACCAACATCAAAATCTTTAATAAGATACGGATATTCGTCTTTTGACACAAACGGCTTAATGACCACATTTTTAACATTTAAATCGTTTATCATTTTTTCAATTTTAGGTTTTTCAGTCCCGTCGCCAACAAGTAAAAAAACCAAATCTTTCAAATCAGAAACTTTTTGAGCGACTTTAACCATAAATTCCAATCCTTGCGCCGGCCCCATAATCCCGCCGAAAACAAACACAAATTTCCCGTTAAATCCAAATTCTTCCCTAAAAGATATATTTTTTGACAAATTTTTGAACGGCTCAATATTAATCCAATTATGAAGCGTGATTATTTTATCTAGAGGCACGCCCTTCTTCTCAATTAGAAATTTTTTACCTCCGTCGGAATGAAAAGTGATTTTATCCGCCTTTTTATAAACTTTTTTTTCTATCCATTCAAAAAGTAAAATTGCCGGCCAATGTTTCCACCATTTAAGCACGCCCAAATCAATGGCGTTTTGGGGGAAAATATCCTGAATATTTAAAATAAATTTCGCTCCGTAGCGACGTTTAATCATTCCGCCGATTAAAGCCAGCGGCAAAGGCGGACTGTAAACAATTACAACATCTATTTTTTCGCGAACATATTTTTTTATTTTAGAAAAAAATAAAAAAGGCATTAAAAGCTGTGAAATACCCCTAATGATAAAATTAACTTTTTTTAAAGGAAGAGTTTTTATCCTGATTACTTTAATACCATTCTCATCGGAAAACAGCTCAAACTTTTTGCCCTCCAATTCTTTCGGCAAATAATATTTCGGTTCGGCAGTAGCAACCAAAACATTATGGCCACGCCCTTTCAAACCTTCGGCAAGCTCTTGCATTAAATGAGCCGCCGAAGAAACTTCCGGCGGATAAATATCCGCTACAATTAAGATATTTTTCATTATTTATACCCTCTCTTAGCTTGAATGATTTTAGTTAAGCCAACAATCAATCGCAAAACTTTGCCAGAAACATTGGTATCGCAATAATTTCGCGGAATATTGAATTTTTCTCCAGTTTTAATTTGTTTTACGGTAATATCAATCGCCTGCAAAATTATATCTTTATCTAACCCCGATAATATTAAAACTCCTTCATCAAAACCCTCCGGTCGTTCCGAACTAATTCTCATTTGAATGGCCGGAAATCCCATAATTGAAGATTCCTCTAAAATCGTGCCGCTATCCGATAAAACGCAAAAAGCGTTCAATTGAAGATTGTTGTAATCGAAATAATCAAATGGCTTATGAAAATTTACCAGTTTATTCGCTTTTAATTTATATTCTTCGAAGCGCTTAGCAGTGCGAGGATGAGTGCTTACAATAATCGGCATTTTATATGTTTCGGCAACAGCATTTAATGAATTCATCAATTTTGTCAAAGACTCTCTGCTTTCAACGTTTTCTTCGCGATGAATACTGGCGACAAAATATTTCCCCTTTTTTAATTTTAATTTTTTTAAAATTTGAGATTTTCGAACATCATTTTTATAAGCTTTCCAAACTTCCGCCATCGGCGAACCGGTGACAAAAATCGTTCCCGGATGGATTCCCTCCCTTATTAAATAATGCCGCGCGTTTTCGCTATAAGGCAAATTAATATCGCTAATATGGTCAACTATCCGGCGATTAATTTCTTCCGGAAGATTTTCATCAAAACTGCGATTACCGGCTTCCATGTGGAAAATCGGAATTTTCATTCTTTTGGCGACTATAGCGGCAAGCGCGCTGTTGGTATCTCCTAAAACCAAAACTGCGTCCGGCATTTCTTTTTTCAAAACTTCTTCGCTCCGCTCAATAATTTTGGCAATTTGGCCGCCTAATGTTTCAGATTTTACTTCTAAAAAATAATCCGGCTTCCGAACTTTCAGATTATCAAAAAAAACCTGATTCATTTCATGATCATAACTCTGGCCAGTATGAACCATTATATGATTAACGTATTTATCCAAAGTCGCAAAAACCCGCGATAATCGAATAATTTCCGGCCGCGTTCCAAAAATCGTCATTATTTTAAGTTTATTTTGTTTATTATTTTCCATATAATTAAACTTCCTCAAAAAACGTATCCGGATCGGCCGGATTATAAACTTCACTAATCCAAATCAAAAGCTTCATCTCATTCTCGCCGATATTTTGGATATTATGCGTCCAATTTAATTTCATTTCAACTAATTCCGGCGCGCTTCCGGAAACGATTTTTTCTTCAATCTCGTTTGTTTCACGATTTCTTTGACGAATTTTCGCCTCGCCTTCAATCACGCAAAAAACCTCTTTTTTTCTTGTATGATAATGATTGCCTCTTACAACTCCCGCTTTAGTTGTTGAATAAGAAACCTGCCCAAAACCCGGAACTTTAAAAATCTCTACAAAATTCCCTCGCTCATCGCTTTTTATTTCAAGTTTTTTATTTTCCGACATAAGACAAATAAGTCTTGTATAAATCCTTATGAAACTTTGATTTCAATTTCGGCTTGTTTTTAAAACTTTGTATAAGCTTCGCCAAATCGCTGACCGTGATAATATTTTTTGAATCAATTCTTTTTAGACAAAATGGCTGTCTGAATTGTTCTTTTATTGCTTTAAGAATCTCTTTCACCGCGTCTTTTACGTAAATAAAATTTATTTTTTTATTTTTATTTTTTAAATTAACACTTAATTCTTGTCCATTCGCCGCCTGATAACAAAAAGTCGCCACCACGGAATTATAAAAAGGTCGACAACCTTCGCCAAAAACATTTGTTAAACGAAAAATCGTTACCGGCGTTTTTGTTTTTTTTGAAAAATCTTCCAGTATTATTTCGGCTAATCGCTTGCTTTTGCCGTAAAGCGTCTCGGTTTCCGCCTGAATTGAAGATAAAAATATTATTTGGGGTCTTTTCTTAAGCTTTTTAATCGCCGAAATTAGATTATATGTCGCAACAACACTGCCGGCAACTATTTCCGTATCGGTTCCTCGATTTACGGCCGCCGCGTGAATTATCACGTCTTTGTTTTTAACGAATTTTTCAAGATTTTTATCCGGATTTAATAAATCGCCGGTCGGCAAATCAAAAAAAAATAATTTCGCGCCATGATTTTTTAAAACTGCGGCGATATGACCGCCAATAAACCCCTTACTGCCGGTTATTCCAATTTTTAAGTTCTTCTTTAATTTCATCTAATGAAAGCAAAAGCTCTTTTATTTCTTCAATACTTAAACGTTTAGTATTAAACGAAGTGTATCCTTCTTCAGGCAAAATACGACCGTCATTCACTCCTTTGAAATAATATTGACGATAATCCATTTTCGGCGCTTCCGGTTTAATTCTAAAATAATCACCTCTATCTTCTGTTCGCGCTACTTCTTCCCGCGAAACAAGTTCTTCATGAATTTTTTCCCCGGGCCGGATGCCGATTTCCTCAATTCCCTTATCATAATTAAAAATTTCAATCAATGCCTGCGCTAAATCACCGATTGTCGCAGCCGGCGATTTCCTAACATAAATATCGCCGTTTTCACCCAAAGCTAAAGCATATAAAACTAAATCAACAGATGCGCTTAATGACATTAAAAATCTCGTCATCTCTTTATTGGTAATCGTTAACGGCTTTCCAGCCTTCATTAAATCAATAAAATAAGGAATCACAGAGCCGCGAGTGTACATAACATTACCGTATCTTGTCCCGCATAATTCAGTTTTTCCGCGTTTCTCTCGCGACGCGGCAATCATAATTCTTTCCATTAACGCCTTAGTCATCCCCATTACATTTATCGGATGCACCGCCTTATCGGTGGAAAGCACAACTACTTTTTTTACGCCATTTTCTATTGCCGCGTCAATAACATTATGAGCTCCAATGGAATTAGTTCTAATCGCATCCATTGGAAAAAATTCGCAATTCGGCACTTGTTTTAGAGCGGCGGCATGAAAAACGAAATCAACGCCGTACATCGCGTGGAAAACCGAGTCTCTGTCTCTCACGTCCCCCAAAACAAATCTCAATTTATCGCTATTATATTTATTCCCCATATCAAACTGTTTCTTTTCATCGCGGGAAAAAATAATGATTTTTTCTGGATTTAATGTTAAAAGCTTATCTACAACAGCATTACCAAAAGAGCCGGTGCCGCCGGTTATTAAAATTGTCTTATTTCCAATGGCTTTTTTTATATCCATAATAAGATTATGGGCTATTTTTTAGCATTTTTCAACAATTTTTCTTTTTCGTAAATTTTCGCATCAATCAAAAATCTGTACCAAAAAGCGTGAAGAAAATGGAAGATTAATCCTTCTTTACCATCCAGAAAACCGAGCCGGAAAAAATAGCGGTAAATAAAGTAAAGAAAAGCGCGGAAAAATAAAGGCAGTTTGTAATAAAAATTATTTTTTAACCAGCGTTTTCTGCCGGCTTGCCCGCCAAGATTTGAGATTTGAGATTTGAGATTTGAGATTGCCATTGCTTCCCGCGAGGCGTAATTATTATGTTTTTCCGTCCACCAAGTTAAATCTTTTTTATTGTCATCAATAAAATCGTTTTTTAATTTTCCGGCTTTACCTTCCAATAAAACAAAATGTTCGTCCATTTCTCTTTGCTCTGAACGGGCTTTGCCTTTTCTAAATAGCCGCAAAAACCAAACCGGATAATAAGCGCCGTGCTTTATCCACCGGCCCATAAAATAAACTCGGCGTTTAATATAATAACCATTCACTTCTTCGGAAGAAGAAATTTCTTTTTCTCCGAAACCTAAACGGAAGCGCAGCCCGTCCTTGGCGGGCGTGAGCGGGTTGAGGGAAAAAGAAATTTCTTCTTTAAGCTCCTCCGTCAGATACTCATCCGCATCCAATCGCAAAATCCAGTCATTTTTTATTTTTAGATTATCCAGCGCCCAGTTAAATTGCTGAGCTTGATTTTCAAATTTATGCTGAACGATTTTAACGCCGTATTTTCTAGCAATTTCCAATGTTTTATCCGTTGAAAAAGAATCAACAATAAAAACCTCATCGCACCAATCACAGATGTTTTTCAATGATCGTTCCAGATGAATTTCTTCGTTATAGGTTAAAATTATGACGGTAAGAGGAGGCCTCATAGTTATTGGTTATTAAGTTATTATACTCTCCTACCCACCTCTCCGCCACTTTTTCGCTGGAAAATTCTTTTTCAACTAATTTTTTCCCGGCTTCTCCAATTTTTTTAGCTAAAGCGGGATTATTTAATATTTTTAAAATCGCGGATGTTAATTGAATGACATCTTTGTCAACTACAATGCCAGCACCGGCTTTTTCAACTTCGCCGGAAATGCCAACGCCTTTTGTAATTACAACCGGCAATTCGTAAAACATCGCCTCAATCACAACCATTCCGAAATTCTCCGAATAAGACGGCAAAACAAAAACATCGCTTTCGCGATAAGCCGCGATTTTATCTTCGCCAATTAACATTCCGGTAAATAAAACTTTATCATTAATTTTGAGATTTGAGATTTGAGATTTGAGATTTTTGGCGTAATCATTTTCATCCGGCCCGGCCAAAACCAAAACCGCTTTCGGCTCTTTTTTAACAACTTCCGCAAAAGCCGGAATTAAAGTATCCAAACCTTTTTTCCAATTTAATCTGCTTAAAAATAAAACAATTTTTGCGTCCGACGGAATATTAAATTTTTGACGAAAATTCAATTTTTGAACATCCGATGTGTTAAGGACATCGGATGCCCCTAAATCTATTCCATTTGGAATCACAATTGCGTTTTTCATCGGTAAACCAGCTTTTATATACTCTTCTTTTTCTTTCTCAACAGTAAAATGAAGAGCGCTGGCATTTCCCAAATCTCTTTTAACAAAAAACTTTAGAAAAATTCTTTTCTTTAGCGGACTTTTCTTTATTAATGGCTCTTTCATTAAACTTCCGCGCGGCGAAATAATATACGGTTTTTTATAAAATCTCGCCCAAAAAGCCGCGACAATACAAGGAAAATTCCAAACGCCGGTAATATGAATTAAATCAAAATTTTTGATATTTTTTCTAATCGCCCAACACAAAGCCGGCGAAAAAGTAAAATGAACATAGCCGTAATAAGGAAAATAAAAAACTTTAACGCCGTCCATTGGGATTTCTTTGTTAAATTCAATCTGTTTTTCTATCCCCGCGTTAGTTGTATAAACAGTAATATCAACCTTTTTTTGAGTCAGCGACTTATTGAGCGAATGCACTGATTCAATCGGCCCGCCCATCTTAAATGCCGGAACATAAGAAGAAACAATATGAAGAACTCTCATAAAAATAGAATATTACTTTTGATTTGCTTTTTCAAACGCGTTATAATATTTTTATTACTATGAAAAAAGCTTTAATTACAGGAGTAACCGGCCAGGATGGTTATTTTCTATCAAAATTTCTTTTACAGAAAGGCTATGAAGTCCATGGCCTTGCAAGAAGAAATAGTCAAAAATCTTTAGGAACTCTCCAAAATTTAACAGAGAAAGAATTAGCAGAGATTAAAATTCATTGGGGCGATATCACTGATTATTTTTTTATTGAATCTCTTATTAAAAAATTCCAATTCGATGAAATTTATCATTTAGCCGCCCAAAGTTTTGTGGAATTAAGTTTTACCAACCCGAAATTAACCTACGATGTAAATATTGGAGGCACATTAAATATAGCAAACATAATTAAAGATTATTCTCCGAAGACGAAACTTTATTTTGCCGCTACTTCGGAAATGTTTGGCAAGGTTCAACAAGTCCCCCAAAACGAAGAAACACCATTTTATCCTAGAAGTCCTTATGGAGTTTCAAAATTAGCCGGCTTTTGGACGATAAAAAATTACAGAGAAAGCTACAATCTTTTTATGAGCAACGGAATATTATTTAATCATGAATCAGAAGTGCGCGGTCCTGAATTTGTAACAAGGAAAATTAGCTCAGGGGTAGCTAAAATTAAATACGGACTTCAAGATTGTATCGAGCTTGGAAATATTGATTCAAAAAGAGACTGGGGCTATGCCCCTGAATATGTCGAAGGAATGTGGAAAATACTCAATCACAATAAATCAGACGACTTTGTTTTGGCTACAAATGAAAATCACAGCATTAGAGAATTTATAGAAGAAGCTTTCAAAATTATTGAAAAAGAAATAGTTTGGGAAGGCGAAGATTTTAATGAAATTGGAAGGAATAAAAAAGATGGGAAGATACTTATTAAAATTAATCCAAATTATTTGAGGCCAGCAGAGGTTAATGTTTTAATCGGTGATTATTCTAAAGCCAAAAAAAAATTAAACTGGGAACCAAAAACGAAATTTAAAGATTTGGTAAAAATTATGGTGAAATCGGATTTAAAACGACTTGAACAAAATATCAAGATTTAAATTTTTTGATTAAGAAAAAATGGATTATTAATAAGATAATAAATATCTTCACTAATCCAGCATAAACCGGCGCAATCCAATCTTCCGTTCCTTTAATCACTTGGATCCAAATAATACTATAAATCATCAATCCCGAAAGAGAAATCTCCGCTCTTTTAATTAAATATTCGTAAATTAGACGAAACAATATCCCCATAAATAACATTCCGAAAATAATACCGGGGAACCCAAAATTCATATACCAATCGCCGACAATAGTTGGCCCAACACTAGTTTTATAATCATCAGAAGCTATTAAACCATAAGCCCTTGCAAATTCGTTGCCGTAACCATTAATTATTGGTTTGTCGTTCCAAATAAACCGCGGCGGACCTAAAGAAATAAAGAAGCCCAACAAATTTTTGCCGTTTAAAAACTTGTCAGTTTTTTCAAAAACCGCGGCCACGACTGCCGATTGCCCTAACCGACTCACTACGCTTTCAACTATAAATTTCAAGATTCCATCAGATTTAATAACTGAAACATACTCTTGATGGCTAATCGGTAATGGTTTTGTTTTAAACTCAGGCCTGATGACTATTCCAAAAACTTTAGGCGCCTCTTCAATCGGAATATTAACAACGTAATTGTAAAGATTCTGAGGCGTTCGGTAAAAATTTAAAAAAGGCATTAAAATAAAAGTCGCCAAAATAGCAAACCTAATCACCCTTTTATAACTTTTATTTATCAAATAATGCTTGGAGATCAAATAAGTAACAACAGGAACAAAGACGCTGAAGCGACTGCCAGAAAAAAATCCGTAAACAAATTCTAAAACAAAACTTCCCCAAGCAATCCATTGCCAAGTCTTATAATGAAAATTGCCGATTTTTAAAAGATGGAAATAATAAATAAAAGCAATAGCCAAAGCAATCGGGCTTAGCCAATCCAATAATCCAACAAGGCTGTAAAACACGCTATTGGTAAATACAATATTTTTATTTAAATGAGAATAGCCGCCGTTTAAAATTCTAATTAACTTAATCAGCCATCCGAAGATAAAAATAATCAAAAAGACAACGCCAACATTTTTAAATTGCCACTCTTTTTGAAAACCGAAACTAAATTTTTGACTAATCTTTTTGAAGGCAAACAAATAATAACCGCCAATTAAAGAAAAAACAGCAAGGATTAAATAAAAAAATACCTCCCAACCAAAAAAGGCGACTTTTTGATTGATAATGTATTTAATAGTTTCTGATGGAAGGCGTAAAAACACCGCAATCGGCAAAAGACTAAAAATCAAAATTAAATAAAGAAAAACAGAGTTGCCTAAAGCAAAAATGTCAAAATTTTCTATCTTTTTTTTAATTTTCCCCGCAGGAAATAGTTTCATAAAATTTAATCATTTTTTCTCCGTAATCCTCCCAAGAAAAACCCCTTATAACTTTTTCTTTTGCTGACTGTCCCATTTGCTGGCAAATTTCCGGATTTTCGTAAAGATAAATAAGCTTTTCTTTTAACGCTTCAACGTCGCGAATCGAAATAATAAAGCCATCCCTACCATCAGAGATAATATCCTCGCCGCCGGTATTAGTGGTACAAATCACCGGCAAACCGCAAGCCATTGCCTGAATAATCACCATCCCAAAACCATCTTCAATAGAATTTAAAACAAAAACCGAACCTTGAGAATAATATTTATAAAGCTCTTGCTGAGGAATATGACCAACATAGTTAATTTTAGCATTCGCGATGCTTGCGCTCGTTCGCATATTTCGCATTATGGTCTCATATTTTTTAAAAAACGGCCTTATTTCATCATTCATTGAACCGATAAGCATCAACTCTGAATTAGGGAGATTTAATTCCACAAATGCTTGCAAAAGATAATGAACTCCTTTTCTTAAATTCATTCCACCGGCAAAAATAATGCGGAAAACATTGTCGCTTTTGGGAATCTGCCGAAAGGCCGACAAATCAACGCCATAAGGAATATGAATCAATTTTTTCTCCGGAATTCCCTTCTCCAAAAACGTTCTCTTAACAAACATAGAAGGAATGGAGATGTAATCCGCTTCCTTGTATTCTTTCAATTCTTTTTCAATAATTTTCGGATGCGACAACCGCGGCTTTAAACCAAATCTTTCATACTCTTCTTTCAAAATTTCGTTTTGATAAAGAATATGTGAACTACCCCGCTCCAAAACCACTATAGCGCCCAATTTCTTCGCTTTTCTTAGGGAATGCAAAGAAAAACTTGACCAGCCAACAAAAATATCGGTCTTTTCAATATAACGGCTAGCTAATTTATCAAAAATTTCATGAATTAAAAATTGCGGATTATATAAATTTTGAATAAAGGCGGGTGATTTTCGCCAGCTTCTTTCCAAAATTTCTTTAATAAAAACCGATTTAATTTTTTCGTCAGGTAAATTCCATTTCCGGGTAAGAAATTTTGGATAAGAAGTGATTAATCGCTGTAAATAGCCTCGCTTTTGCAGTTGCTGGGCCAAATTAAAAGCGTGAAACCTGCCGCCGACGGAGATAATAATTTTCATATTCTATTAATTCTTCATCCAAACATAAAAACCACTGCAATAACGGTCAAATTTTGGATATTTTTTTTCGTCCAATTGTTGCCGGATTTGAAGAGCATTTTTTAAAAGTGAAATTGCCCTGCTTGAAATTTTAGCAAAAATTAATTCTTTTTTAAAATTTTTTTCCGAAAAAATTCTAAAATAATCATCAATTTTAAGATAAGAGAACAAATCTTCTTTAAACATAAAAAATCCTTCGCAAGAATCTTCTGGCACGGTCTTTATCCTTGCTTCTACGTTTTTTTGATAAGTCGCTTTATCTAAAAGGAGATGGTTAAAAAGATTTTTTTCTCCCCAATCAATGTGGTCACCGCCCGGCCCATACCAAATCGGGCCAAAAGAGGCGTAAAAAATTCCATCTTTTTTTAAGAACTTTTTTGAATCCTCTAAAAATTGCGGCAAATTCTTTACGTGTTCTAAAACTGCGTCGGAAATAATAAAATCAAAACTATTTTTAAACTCTTTAGGAACAATATCAAAATCGCCATTAAAAAATTTTACTTCAACGCCAAAAATTTCTTTTATTGATTTTATCAGAAATTTCCACTCATCTTCGTAAGGATACAGGTCAAAAGCAATAATAATTTTTGGCTTAAAGGCGGCTAATTGAAATAAATTTCTGCCATAGCCAATCCCCGGCACTAAAATAACAGAATTTTTTAATGGATAAAATTTGTCGCAAATTTTATAAACATAACTCTTAAACATCCCGCCCTCATCCCATAAAAATTTATCAATCTGATTAAAAAATAAATCTTCCGCTAAATATTTTTTAAAAAATTTTTTAAGCAAAAAGTTGGCAATTGGCCGCTGGAATAAATAATAAAATAATTTAGCGTTAACAAGAAACCTATGACCAAAATTTTTTGCTTCCTTCAAATCATTTTCTAATATTTCTTTATGTTTTTGATCCATAATTTATTAACATTCCTTCCCACTCGCCAATACAACGCGCTATTTCCTGAATAAAATAAGCGTAATAAAACAAGAAAAAATCTCTTAATGGATTTTGGGAATGTAAACTAATTCTCGCAATTTTAACAAATACTGGTAAAACAAGCAAAAATCTAAATAAAAACAAGGCATCTTTTGCCAAGAATTTTAAAAATAAAAAAAGAATGGATTTTTTATATAAAAAATATTGCATTAAAGAACCAAATCGGCCACGGGCTTTTCTAACTCGCCAATATTCTCTAAAATTATCAGGCGCTTTATGATATACAATAATTGACAAATCAATTACCTTTTTAAAACCGGCTTCTTTTAATTTAGCCCCCAATAACCAATCGCGGCAAAATTTTACCGAAAAATCTCCGGGGATTCCGCCGACCGCCAACGCTGCCGTACGCCGACAAGAAAATCCTTCTGTCCATTCTATTTTGTTGCCCAATTTTTTACTGTCATCACGGTGTTGCATTTCAATAAATCTTGCCCAAAAATTTTCTTGATTCAAAACTCTTGACTCTACTAAAACATAATCAGCGCCCGCCTGATAATGCTTTAATATCTTTTCTAAAAAATCCGGCGATAAAACAACATCAGCATTTAATAAAACAATAACATCGCCGGAAGCATTTCTGATCCCAAAATTTCGCGCCCCGCAACAGCCTTTTGCCGGTCCCTTCAATAAAGAAACTTTCTTGTTTTTATATTCTTCAATGATACTAGAAGTATCATCGATTGAATCATCAACGACTAAAATTTCTTTGTTTTTATAAGTTTGATTTATCGCCGACTCTATAGATAATTTAATATCTTCGCCTTCGTTATACGATGGAATAACGATACTAAACTTAAGAATGTTTTTCATAATTTTAAGGTAAAGCAATCAACTCATTGCTATTTAATAATTTTAATCGATACCGAAGAGATAATAAAAAGCTTCTACATTTTGCGTCAACACCTTTGTTATGGGTGGCTAAAAATATTATAGGCCGGTATATGCCAAGCGTATTAGCCGCACCCCATAAAACATTAAATTCTTCTCCTTCAACATCAATTTTTATAACTTTTTGCACAATTCCTTTATTTTGAACAAATTTATCTATTGTGAGGGTACGAACTTTTGTCTCGGTTTTATAATTACTAAGTTTCCCCATATACGATCCTTTTTGCGTATCAAAGTATGCTATAACATTATCTTTAGATACTGCTGCCTCTATGATTTCAACATTTTTACATTTATTAATTGCTATGTGTTTTCTTAGATATTCAATATTTCTGAGTACTGGCTCAAAGGCGTAAACCCTCCCTTGCTCACCAACGACTCTAGATGCTATGAGGGTGTAATATCCGACATGCGCTCCTATATCAAAAACAATATCGCCCTCTTTTATTACCCTCGTAAAAGTAAACGCTTTTTTCTTCTCATAAGTTCCGACCCAATGACCATTGTTGCCCGCGCCCTTAATCCATTTCATTCCTTTGGCAGGACCGCTTAAAATAATCATTTTTGTTTCGTCCGTTATTAACTTATTGAGAATAAAATTAACTAATTTTCTAATTTTCATTTTTAATTCTGTTAAAGGCTTCTGAAATTCCCTTGATATTATTTTCATAACCATATTTTTGGATAATTTCAAAAGATTTTTTGCCGAACGATTCTCTTTTTTTTATACCATAACCCGAATCTACCAATTTATCCGAATATGACGAATTTAAATCTAGTGGATTAATTAATTCTAATAAATAACTTACCAATTCCTCGATGTTACCTGTTTTAAAAATATAACCATTTTCTCCATTTTTGACCAAATCCGCGCCGCAACCAACCAAATCAGAAACAATAACCGGCAAACTAAAACACATCGCTTCATCAACTACCAACCCCCATGTTTCGCCAATTCCGGAAGGCAAAACAAAAATATCCGCCATTGCGTAATATTGCGGCAATTCGGTTTGATTTTTAAAACCGATAAAATGAACATTTTGTAAATTATGTTCTTTGACATATTTTTCAAGTTCCGGCCGTAGGGCGCCGTCGCCGACAAACAATAAAGAACTTTTGACTTTTGGCTTTTGACTTTTGATTAATAACTCGTATGCCAATAATAAGTCCATCGGCCGCTTTTTTTCTATCAGTTTTCCGACAAAAAGAATAACAACATCTTTCTCGCTAATACCAAATTTTTCTCTCAACGCTTTTTGCTTCGCAATTTGCGATTTGCCTTCTTTAATAAATCGTTCATTATCCACTGCATAGGGCGCGAAAAATAATTTCTCTTCCGGCACGCCGTAAAATTTATAAAACTTTTTATTTTCTTCGCCGATATACAAGAAAGCGCTAATATACTTAAAAAGCCAGCCTAAAATAATTTTTTTAATTTTAATTTTCCATTGCGGCTTCAATAATTCTTGATTCAAAGGATTCTCGCCGCGCAAGAAAACCGGAATTTTCAGAATAAAAGCCGTTAAAAATGCCAGCCAATTAGTAAAAGAATTCCAGCCAAACACTAAAACAGCGTCGTATTTTAATTTTCGGACATCCGATGTCCTAAAATTATCGTCAATACTTGGAACATCGGGTGTCCTCAATATTAACTTTTTAATAATTCCGAAATTAACTTGCCCCCAAAAATTGCTTGAGGGCTTTGGCGAATAATTTTTAAGAAATTTATATTGATACCCGTCTAATAAAGGAATGTCCCATTTTATTTTTTTACCGAATTGCGCGTCAAAACTCCCTTCCTTCACGCCAAAATCCCAACAAAAATAAACTATTAAATCAATTTCCGGTTGCTTGGCTAATAACCGAAATAATGGCGCTTGGTATTGAATAGGATGAGAAGTTAAAATCGCTAATTTATACTTTTTCACACTGTTCATTTTTTAGCAACGGCAATGAGATTTTGAGTGAAAATGCCTTGAGATGAGCCGGTTTCCACTAAAAGATAAAATCTGAGTTTCAACTCAATCAATCGCCATAAAAGATAACGGATTAAAGATTTTAAGCCGTGAATAACTGGCGGTTGAGAATAAATGGTTATCTCGCGAAAACCAGTAGCCAATAAAATCTGTCTAATGCTTGTTTCAGTAAAACTGATTTCATGAGTAAAATCTCCGTATCTTATTTTGCCGCTAAAGGAGCTTTCGGCATTCGGAGCTTGAATAACCAGAACGCCATTATTATTCAAAATCTTATAAATTTTTTCTAAAATATCCAAAATTTCTTCTTTATTAAAATGCTCTAAGACATCGCGGCAAAAAATAATGTCGTATTTAATACTTTGGACTTCCGATGTCCCAAGAACATCGGAAGTCCCGAAATTAAGAAACTTTTTAATATCCTCTTGTCTGATATTTTTAATTCCCAATTTCTGCGCTACCTCAATTTGTTCTTTGCTGATATCTATTCCTTCAGCGTTTTGATAACCTAATCGTTGAAGCCAATAAACAAATCCGCCATTGCCACAACCAATGTCTAAAATTTTAACATTCTTATTTTGCGGCAAAAATTTGCCAAAATAAGATTGCCAAGCGGGAAATTGTTTTTTAATACTATCAAAATTTTGCTTGCCGTATAATCGGCTCGTTTGAGTAGAAACGTATTTTGAATAAAGTTTATCGCGATAACTCATAAATTAAATTTTTAACTTTTTCTTTGAATTTATTAAACCCGTAAGATTCTAAAACGTTTTCCCTTAAATAATTTGAACTTAATAAATCTGCTAAAACCTCTCCCCTTAAAACACTAATAATCGCCTTGCTAATCTCCTCTATTTTATCAGGATTAACCAAAATGCCCAACTTGCCGTTTAAAACAGCATCTACGGAACCATCCTGATTACCCGCTATAACCGGCTTTCCGCAAGCCAAGGCCTCTAAAAAAACAAAACCGAATCCTTCGCCTTTTGAGGGCATCACGAAAACATCGCAAAGATTGTAATAATTAACCAATTCTTTTTCTGGAATATAACCGGGCATAACAACATAATCTTCCATTTTTAAATCTTTTATCAATTGTTTTATCCGTTCAGTGTCATCGCCTTCTCCGGCCAAAACGTATTTTACGTTTTTAATTTCTTTAACCACATCCGGCAAGGTTTGAATAATTTTGTCATAACCTTTATATCCTTCGCTTTTGGCTAAACGACAAATGGTTAAAATAACTTTACTGTTTTCAACTCCCAGTTTTTTCGCCAATTCCTCAGATTTTTGTTTTGGCCGAAATTTATCTCCGTCAATCGCGTTGGGCAATATAAAAATTTTTGATTTTAATTCAGGTGCAGCAGTCAAAATTCGGCTTTTGGTATAAGCGGATATCGTAGAAATAATTTTGGCATTTTTTAAATATTTAATCTGATTTTTATTAATATTCCAAACATCTATACCGTAGGTCAAAACTACATAATTTTTCCGAAAAATCTTCTTATTTAAATAACCGAGCGGCGCGAAATTGATGTGACCACAAATAATAACATCTGGCCAAAACGATAAAAATTTTAAAAAAACCCTTAAAACAAAAGAGATTTTTTGGAGTATGCCCGTGCCGTAAAGCGGCGCAAAAAAGATATCGGCACCGGACTCCTGAAGAGCACTCATCAATTCTCTATTATACTTTTCAATTCCGCCAATTTTATTCGTGTCAGCGGCTATATAAAGAATTTTCATTTAATCTGCCTCTTGTAAATATCATCTATTCTTACAATATCATCCTCCCCCAAATAATCACCTGCTTGAATTTCAATTATCTCTAAAGATTTATTGGTTGGATTTTCTAAGCGGTGTTTTGATAAAACCGGAATATCTATACTTAGATGCGGCCCTAAATAAAAAATATCACCATTTAATTCTACTTTCGCCCTTCCTTTTAAAACTACCCAATGTTCCGATCTTTTCTTGTGAAATTGCAAGCTTAATTTTTGTTTTGGCTTCACAACAATCTTTTTAACCTTAAAATTGGGACCTTCTTCAATAACCGTAAAACTCCCCCAGGGGCGATAAATAGTCGGATGAGTCAAATATTGCGGAAAATTTTTAATTTTCATTTTTTCAAAAACAGACTTAATATTATGAGCCTGATCGCTATGAGAAACCAAAACCGCATCTTCTGTGTCAACTACTATTAAATCCTTTAAACCAATGGCTGCCACAATCCTTTTTTGAACTCCATAAATCAAACAATTTTGGCACTGCAAATCAAGAACGTTCTCATTTAAAACATTCCCGGCAGAATCCTTCGGTAATAATTTATACAACGACTTCCACGACCCGATATCTTGCCATTTAAACTTCGCTAAAACAACTTTGATTTTTTTAGAAAATTCTAAAACTCCCTTATCAATAGAAATGGAATTCAATGATGAATAAGATTTAATGGATTCAGACTCGACACTTTGATAAACTTTCGGCAAATTCTTTTTAATTTCATCAAGAATTACTTTATTTTTCCAAACAAAAATTCCGCTATTCCAAAAACACCCTTCATTAATTAATTTTTCCGCCTCTTCAATCGATGGTTTTTCTATAAATTTTTCTACTTTATATGATTTTTTAGATACATTTTCTTCCTTTTTATTCTTCTTTGCCTTAATATAACCGTATTCTGAACAAGGATTGTCCGGCTTAATACCAAAGACGACTAAAAAATTTTTCTGCGCTTCTTTAAAGGCGATTTTTATAGAATCAATAAATTTTGAATCTGTTTCAATAAGATGATCGGCTGGACAAACCAAAGAAATTGCCGATTTGTCCTTGTTAAAAATCTTTTTTGAAGCCAATGCGATTGCCGGAGCCGTATTTTTTTGAAATGGTTCCATAATTATATTTTCTTTAATGAAACCCATTTCTCCCAATTGTAAATTAATGTCTTCAATAAAATTCCCGGTCGTCACAATATAAATCTTTTCCGGCGGAATTATTTTTTTTAAGCGCAAAAATGTCCTTTGAATAAGGGTTTTATTACTAAATAATTTAAGCAATTGTTTCGGATAAAGCTCGCGACTAATTGGCCAAAGACGAGTTCCGCTTCCGCCAGCCAAAATAATGCCATATAAATTATTTTTCATAATCTTAATTATATTAAATCTTATATTTCCTTAAAATCTCTTTTGCCCAAAATCGCGACCAATGACCGCTCTTAAAATCACCTTTTTCTTTGAGCCACTTTTGAAATGGGAAAGTAAAGCCCATTTTGGGACGGGTGAAAATTTCCGGCGGCAATAAATCGCGGGCAGATTCAACTAGTAATGGCTTGTTTATTTCTTGACCTAATTTCATTTCTGCCGGCAAACCGCTTATATATTCAACAAGCGGGTGGTCCAAAAACGGCACTCTTACTTCAACAGAATGATACATTGACATAAAATCTGTGTCTTTCAAAAGCTGATTTTGAAGATAAAATTTAAGTTCAAGATAAGATAACAAATCAACGCCCAGCGAGGCTACGAGATGTTCTGTACGACAGGCAGGCGAAGCGCTATATAAAAATTTATTTATAAAATTTTCCACCTCGCTTAAATTTATATCCAAAATCCTCGCGGTTTCCTGAGGCGTAAACAATCCTCTGATTCCTAAATAAAAACTTAAAATATCATCATTGGTAAAATAACTTAATTTTGAATAACGGTCGCCGAATAAAGACATTAATTTCAGCGGCGATTTAAAAATTTTTGGCAAATTTTGAATTTTCCGCAATAATTCCGCTCGCCGAAAATGCGGATAACCGAGAAAAATCTCATCCGCGCCCAAGCCGGATAAAACCGCTTTCAACCCCGCTTGCTTGGCGGCTTTTGCCACAAAAAAACTGTTTACTCCGTCAAGGGTCGGCTGGTCCATTGCTGAAAAAAATTCCTCATATGAATCAAAAAAATCTTTTTTGGCGATTTTAATTTCTCTGTGATCGCTTTTGATTTTTTGCGCGACTAATCGCTGATATTTTTGTTCGGAAAACTCTGGTTCATCAAAAATAATAGAAAGAGTAGTGATCGGCTTTTCACGATTTTTCGCCGCCAAAGACGCGATTACCGAAGAATCCAAACCGCCGCTTAAAAATACACCGAGCGAAGCGTCGCTGATTAGATGAAGCCGAACCGATTCTTCAAGAAGATTACGGATGTTCTGAGTAGGATTAATGCTTTCATTGTTATGATTCATCATAACACCGCCGGAAGATGTAAATTCTAAAGGATTATAATATTGAATTAATTTTTGACTGTCATCCGATTCACGGACTAAATAATGCCCGGCTGGAATCGCAAAAACATTTTTAATTGTCGTCATCGGCAGCGGCACCGAACCGAAAAGCAAAAAACCAATATACGCTTGCGAATTTTTTTGAAGCGGAACTAAACCGCTTGCGATAATCGCTTTTACGGTTGAAGCGAAAATCAATTTTTCATCATCGCTGCAATAATAAAGAGGTTTAATGCTATAGCGGTCTTTGACTAAAAATAATTTTTGCCGTTCTCCATCCCAAAGCCCAAAAGCGAACATTCCGCGAAGCATTGCAAAAGATTTTTCGCCGTATTCGGCGTATAAAGCCAAAATAACCTCGGTATCGGTTTTGGTTTTAAATTTATAACC